>Ga0247810_10000289_pt1 | contig 69463 bp, 45 predicted proteins | sample UWRJL119311C1_FD_179918 | JGI IMG/M metagenome (GOLD analysis project Ga0247810, IMG submission 179918) | Plant litter microbial communities from Arlington Agricultural Research Station in Wisconsin, United States - UWRJ-L119-311C-1 | ecosystem: Environmental > Terrestrial > Plant litter >...
GTAAGCGACTCATTCATTTCCACCGGATTCGTAATGGGCGCTATCGGCATGACTTCGATATGATTGATCCCGCCATCCCACATAAAAGCTGGTGTCCAGGCCATATTGAAGATCGCAGGGGAATTCCGCGTTCCGAGGAGCCCGTTTACGCCTTCGCTGAAAGGTGTACTGTGCGACCCGAATCCGTGCGGCTGTTCGTGACACATAGAGCAGGATACAGAACTATCGGAAGAAAGCACTTTGTCGTAAAAAAGCGCTCTTCCCAGCTCAAACCTGCTGTAAAATTGCTTGTTGTTCTCGAAATTGTAAGCCGGGGCAGGGAAGTAACTCTGAGGCTTAAATCCCCATTCTTCATACTTTTCCATGGTTGCTTTTTTGCAGGAGAAAAGAACCGGGATAATGAAAAGAAGAGCTGCGAATCGAACAGGCATGGATTTAATCGTGAACGTATCCGAGCGTGATCCCGGTAAGAAATGCAGTTGCCATTGATTTTGCTTTCGGGCCGGTACTTTGAATACTGCTCGTTTCTGCAAGCGACAACCCGGAAGAAACCATTTTGGATACATCTACCGAAATTCCGATCTCGGTGGAAGAGCCGCTGGAAACAGTCATGGTGTTCAGCCCGCTCAGGTTGATGGTTCGCGTCAGTACGACACTGTTGATCCCCGAAAATCCTCCTAGGTGAAAAGCAAAGGACCCATAAGTTGAGTTAGGGGAAGTGCCTTCCGCCTTCGACATAATATATCCGGTATTCCAGTTCCAGAACATGCCGTACGACGGAGATAATGCTCCTGCCTGCGCCCCGCTGACGTTTTTCAGGCTGTCGACCCCGAACGTGTATTCAAGATCGGTATAATCTCCCACAGGAATTCCGCTCAGATTGATAGAAATGATCGCATTATCGCTAGGATCTACCAGGTAATAGCTGTCCGGCTGAACATACCACGAGCCATCCGACTTTTTCAGCTTAATATTGGAAATGTAATATTTAAGCGTCGTAAAGGTCAGCGAATCATTGTTCAGGTGATTGATGTATTCTGTATGCATGAAGAACGGATTGGCGGCACCTTCCCAGTTATGGGCCAGCTTGACAGAGCAGCTTCCCACAGCCTGTGGGGAAGTTCCCTGGTTTTTATCATCGTCCTTTTTACACGAGTTCAGCGATAAAGCAAGGAAAGCAAGGGATAAGAGCGTTATAGACTTCATAACCGTAAAGTTAAGGATTGTAAATAAGTTTTAAAATTATTTAGCAGGTTAAGACTTGGAATCCTAGAAGGAGCCGGATTAAGTGTTTAAAGTTAAATTTACATCGTTTGCCGGCGAATATTCGTAGTTGGTCGAAGGCTGGAAATAATTTCATACTTTCGGTAAAACCCTGAACTGGATGAGAGGAACCGATATTGTTACTACGCTGCGAACCATCATCACCGGAATTGATGAGAACATTGTTATTATAGATAGCTCCGGAACAATCCTCCATGCAACGGACAGTGTGCTGAGCCTGGTGAATGAAAAGGAATTGAAAGGGAAATCCATTTTCGGTTTTATCGAAGGCGAAGCAGCGAAGATCAAATCGTGGATAAGCGGACTCAGCCATTCCCATTTTAAGGAAGTGAAGCTCAAAATGCTTCGGGACGGACAGCCTTTCCCTGCAAGATTGCGTATGGCCGCATGGCAGGGAGGAAAAGGGGAGTTTGTGATCATGGCGTCGATTGTAGATGCCACCTTCATGGAAAGAAGAAAGCGCGATCTTCTCCGCAAAGCGCTTACAATTGAAATATTGTCGAAATCGAGGAAAATCCGGGCAGGAAAGCTCAACGATGCCATCCACGAGATCATCGAGCTGTCGTCAAAAGCCGTACAGGTTGAAAGGGTGAATGCCTGGCTGTTCGACAAGGAAGCGACAAGGATCGAATGCATAGGGAATTACGATGCAACGAGCCACGATCTGATTCCCCAGGAAAGTCTTCCGCGTATTGACATGCCGCAGTATTTCGAGTATTTCGAAACACGAAAGATCATCCTGACGTCCGATGCCCAGAATTCTCATACGACACAGGAATTGCGCGATTCTTACCTCATTCCGAATAATATCCAGGCAATGATGGATATTCCCGTTCGCATCGAAGGAGAAATAATCGGTGTGATCTGTTTCGAGCAGGTCGGACATCACCGTGAATGGACGCTCCAGGATCAGAAATTCGGCCTGATCGCTGCGCAAATGGTTTCACTGGCGGTGGAGACCTTTAACCGGAAAAAGATCCAGCAGGAATTGGAGCAGGCGCTGAGACAACAAAAACAGCTCATGCTGGAATCGAATCACCGCATCAAGAATAACCTGGCCGTCATGGCAAGCCTGATGAAAATGCAGCTCGAAAAAGTACACGACGACTACCACCGGGGATTGATGCAGGATTCGCTGAACAGGCTGTATTCGATTGCTTCGCTGCACGATCTGCTGGCCGATACGGGAGCTTCACACAGGGTCCAGTTTGCGGCTTACGCTGGCCGGATCATAAAAGAACTGCAGGAATCGCTGTCCGATCCTTCGAAACCGATCCAGCTGATAGAATCCATAGAAAAGTGCGAATTGTCCGGCTCGCTTTCCGTTACGCTGGGATTGATCATCAATGAAGCCGTGACAAATGCCTATAAGCACGCATTTACAAATTCCAGGATCGGAGTTATCCGGATCGCGCTTGAGCTGAACGGACACGAAGCGAAATTGTCTGTTTCGGATACAGGCCAAGGATTCAGCCGGCTTGAACAGAGTTCCGGGCAGGGAATGGATATTATCAAGGGGCTTGCCGAGCACATCGATGGAGAACTGATCACGTCAACCGAAGCAGGATCGACGATCACGGTGCAGTTTCGCCTGAAATAAGGCACTAAAAAAGCCGGCATTGAAAAATACCGGCTTCCTTTGAAGATTATTCTTGTCAATTCAATAGCTCGATTACTCCGGCAGCGCCTTGACCGGTTCCTACACACATGGTAACAACACCATAGCGCTGCTTGCGTTTTCTGAGCTCGTTCATCAGCTGAACAGTTAATTTTGCTCCTGTACATCCAAGCGGGTGACCAAGTGCAAGCGCTCCACCGTTTACGTTCACGATCGCAGGATCAAGCCCGGCTTCGCGAATAACGGCCAGTGATTGTGAAGCAAATGCTTCGTTCAATTCGATCAGGCTGATATCGTTCAGGGAAAGATTCGCCATTTTCAACGCTTTTGGAATGGCCTCCACCGGCCCGATTCCCATGATTCTAGGCTCAACGCCAACCGCTGCGTAGCTTACCAGTCGCGCAACCGGCGTGATGCCTAATTCTTTCACCATTTTTTCTGACATGACCATTACAAAGGCGGCTCCGTCAGAAGTCTGGGAAGAATTTCCTGCTGTTACCGAACCATCGGCAGCGAAAACAGGACGCAGCTTGGCAAGGCCTTCGATAGTGGAGGCGCGCGGACCTTCATCCGTATCTACGATGAATTTTTTGGACTGGCGTTTTTCGTTCTCGTCGAGGAAAATGTTCTCTACTTCAATCGGTACGATGTCGTCTTTGAAGCGGCCTTCCGAAATCGCTTTCAGTGCCTTGTTGTGCGAGTTAACAGCAAAAGTATCCTGCTCCTCGCGGGAAATGTGCCATTGGTTAGCAACGGCTTCGGCTGTCAATCCCATGCCCCAGTACCAGGTCGGATGTTCTTTTCCTGTCTTCGGATTTGGTACGATTCTCCAACCGCCCATTGCCATTACCGACATGGATTCGACTCCGCCTGCTATGATGCAATCAGCCATTCCGGCTTCGATCTTAGCGCTGGCAATAGCTATGGTTTCCAATCCGGAAGAGCAATAACGGTTCACGGTCATTCCCGGAACTTTGTCCGTTTTCAATCCCATCAGCGAGATCATCCGGCCAACGTTCAGTCCCTGTTCCGCTTCGGGAGTTGCGTTTCCGACGATTACATCATCCACACGGTCTTTGTCCACTTGTGGAACAGCTTCCATTAAATGTTCGATTACTCTTGCCGCGAGATCATCCGGACGGTAAAAGCGAAATCCGCCTTTGCCTGCTTTTCCAACTGCGGAACGAAATCCGGCTACAATATATGCGTTCATACTCTTGTTTTTTTGATATTAAGACTTCAGGATATCAGGATTTTAAGACTGATAAACCTTCAGACATAATGTTCATGGGTTAATGTTCTTATAAATGCGTTGATCTAATTTCTAAGTATTTTTCCTGTCTTAACAAGGCTTTCCAATCGTTCCAATGTCTTGCGCTGCATACAGAGCTCAACGAAAGCTTTTCTTTCCAGGTCAAGTAAATACTGTTCCGAAACAACGGTGTTTTCGCTCAGATCTCCACCGCAAAGAACCCATCCTAATTTTTCCGAGATCACTCCGTCGTGTTCTGACATGTAATGTCCTGAGATCATTGAGTTGGCACCGACGTAGATAATCCCGAGACCTTCCTGGCCCATAACGGTAATGTTCTTTCCGCGTTTCGGTGCAACATATCCTTCTTCCGCAAGGTAAAGGCAAGCTTCCTTTGCTCTTGTAAGCTGGTGTTCGCGATTCATGACCACTTCGTCCGTTCCTTCTCGCAGATAGCCGAGATCGAAAGCTTCATGAGCCGAAGTCGACACTTTTGCCTGGCCAACTGTTAGGAATTTCTCCCTCAGCCTGTTGATCTTGATATCTCCGTCTTTCAGTTCATCCGAAAAGCGTTTTGCAAATTCTTTGGAGCCACCGCCACCTGGGATCAGGCCAACTCCGAATTCTACCAATCCCATATAAAGCTCGGCATGAGCAACCACTTTATCGGAGTGCATGGACAATTCGCAGCCACCGCCAAGCGCTAAATTATGGGGCGCAACAATCACAGGAATGTTGGAGTAGCGCACGCGCATCATGGTGTCCTGGAATGTTTTTACAGCGATGTTCAGCTCGTCAAATTCCTGTTCGACTGCCATCATAAAGATCATTCCGACATTTGCCCCGGCAGAGAAATTACCGCCGGTATTGGAAATCACCAGCCCTTTGTATTCTTTCTCGGCCAGATCGATGGCTTTATTGATGCCTTCGATCACACCGCCGCCGATCGTGTTCATTTTCGTGTGGAACTCCAGGTTCAGGATTCCTTCCCCGAGGTCAACGAGTGTCGTATCGCTGTTGCCCCAGACTTTATTGGTGTCGCGAAGTGCATCCAGGCTTACCAGATTCTCTGTTCCCGGAATGAGCTCGTAAGATTTGCTTTGCTGGCTGTAATACAATCGTTTCCCGTTTTCTACTTTATAAAATGAAGTGAAGCCGGCGCTTTCCATTTCGGATATCCAGGAAGGAAGCGTTTTTCCTTTGGCTGCAACCAGCTCTTTTCCTTTTTCGAAGCCAAGAATGTCCCATGTTTCGAAAGGTCCGAGCTCCCATCCGAAGCCGGCTTTGATCGCATCGTCTATTTTGTAAAGATCATCTGCAATCTCGGGAATTCTGTTGGTCACGTAAGCGAATAATCCACCGAACATTGAACGGTAAAATTCTCCTGCTTTATCGGTGCCCCCAACGAGCATTTTTGTTCGCTGTTTCAGGTCATCGACAGATTTGGTCATTTCCAGTGTCGGGAACGCTACTTTTTTCGAAGAAACATACTCCAGTGTCTTCAGATCGAGCACCAGGATTTCTTTTTTTCCTTCGGCTGAAGTGGCTTTTTTGTAAAAACCCTGCTTTGTTTTCGAGCCCAGCCATTTATTGTCCAGCATTTTCTGAATGAAGCCGGGTAGCTCGAATAAAGCATTTTCCTCATCATCCGGACAATTGGCTTTCAATCCGTTAGCTACCAGTGCAAGCGTGTCGAGGCCAACAACATCCGAAGTACGGAAAGTCGCCGATTTCGGACGACCCAAAACGGGGCCGGTCAGCTTATCGATCTCTTCGATGGTCAATCCCAGCTCATCAATTGAGTGGAACAGTGAAAGAATGCTGTAAACTCCAACACGATTGGCGATGAAAGCCGGCGTGTCTTTACATAAAACGGTTTTCTTGCCCAATACGCGGCTTCCGAAATCCATGTAGAAATCAATGGCTTCGGCGCTTGTTTCTTTGGTTGGAATAATCTCCAGCAAAGGAAGATAACGCGGTGGATTGAAGAAATGCGTTCCGGCAAAGTACTTTTTGAAGTCGTCGCTTCTTCCGTCGAGCATCATGTGGATGGGAATTCCGGAAGTGTTCGACGAGATCAGTGTTCCCGGCTTGCGGAATTGCTCTACTTTATCGAAGATCTGTTTTTTAATGTCCAGGCGTTCGATAACGACCTCAATGATCCAGTCAGTCTCGGCGATTTTCGCGAAATCATCTTCGAAATTTCCCGTTTTGATGCGTGAAGCAAAGGATTTCCGGTAGATTGGCGACGGATTGGAAGTAAGCGCAAACTGGAGCGCCTCATTAACGATCCTGTTGCGAACTACTTTGGATTCCAACGCGAGTCCTTTTGCTTTTTCGGCATCATTGAGCTCTTTGGGAGCAATGTCGAGCAAAAGAACTTCGCAGCCGGCGTTGGCAAAATGACAGGCAATGCGCGATCCCATAACTCCGGAACCGAGAATTGCAACTTTTCGAATGTGTCTGTTGTTCATAAAATGACTATTAAGATTCCGATGACAAGCCTTCTGACTCCTCATCAATGATTTGCTGAATTTGTTCCACGACTTTCTGGAATATGTCCAGGTTTTTCTGGCTGATGCGCTGAAGGATCTTGTTGTTGAACTGGAAGATCACGTCGCGGGCGATGTAACGGGCCTCGAGTCCTTCGTTTGTAAGGAAAATCCGTACAACACGTTTGTCTTTTGTGTCTTCCTCCCGACGGATAAATCCTTTTTCCTCCATTGTTTTCAATGTGCGGGAAAGACTTGTCGGCTCCATTCCCATTCGCGGGCCGAGCTGCGTACTGCGCGTTCCTTCTTTATCTATGTGCAGAAGGATGAAGCCCATTGGCATACTGATGCCGTAACTGTTTGCTTTCTGATTGTACATGCGTGACAATTTGTGCCACGTCAGGCGTACATCGAGGTCAATAAGATAATTGGGTTTGTCCTGCATTAATTCATAGCTTGTCCTACGAATATACGCTTAATATATTATGCATACATAATATATTTGAGAAATTTTTAAAAAAATAATGAAGGAAATCCGGTGGTTGAGTGGTGGAGGCTTTCAAAATAAACGCCCATTCAAATGAACAGGCGTTTGTACTTGATGAATATAGGAACTTAATTCCGGATTTCCAAAATTAATCGAGAGCGCGGCTTAATAATGAGATCATTGCGAGTGTTACAATGAAAAGCTGTGTTGCTGTTTCGTCGTCGAGTGTGCTTCCGTCTTCGTCCTCAATACTGATCTCAAGTGCCATGAAACGCACCAGGTCTGCCTGATCGCTAAAATCTTCGAGCAGTTCTTCGTCTTCCGATTCAAAATACTGATCGAGCACGGCGAAATAAGGATCTTCAAACTCGTCGATCTGTGCTTCTGTCACTGTTTTCGGTTTCAGTCCGGCCTGGTCGAATGCTTCCAGTATAACCGTGTAATAGTAAACCAGCAGGCTTTCCAGCTCTTCGTTCTGGTATTCCTCGGAAGCTGACATAACGTAGCCAAGCAGAACGGGCTGTGCTGTTGATTGTTCTTCGGATAAACGGTCCAATCCGTTTTCGTCCAGGGTATCTACTTTTTTAATAGCCTCTTCAATATGGCCGAGCGTAACTTGTGACATGCGTTATTTTTTTCCGGTAAAGGTAGACTTAAATATTTTTTGTGTGATGAAAAAATGAACAAGGTTACATTTTGAATAAATAGTATCTTTGATTCATGGCGTACTTCACAAAAGACTATTTGGATTTCTTTATTGAGCTGGCACCGAATAACAACAAAGAATGGTTCGATCTGAACCGTAAGCGCTATGAACAATCCGTCAAAAAGCCCTTTATTGCTTTTGTGGAACACATGATCGCAGAGTTTCAAAAATACGATCCGCGCTACAAGGAACTGGATGCATCGGCCTGTATTTTCAGGATTAACAGGGATATCCGCTTTGCAAAAGACAAATCTCCGTATAAGCTGTTCTGTTCAGCAGTCATTTCGCCAAACGGGAAAAAGGACACCTCGATCAATGGTATTTATTTTGAGCTCGGACCGGAAGCTGTTAAGGTTTACGGCGGTGTTTATGAAGCGGATAAGGAGGATATTCTTTCCATTCGTGAAGGAATTGCCGGAAATCTGAATGAGTTTGAAAAGCTGAGATCGTCTTACGAATTCGTTGATGTTTATGGCACCGTTCAGGGCGATAAGAATAAATTGCTACCTGCTGATCTGAAAGCTGCCGCGGCGGAAGAAGAATTGATCTTTAATAAACAATGGTTCTTTATGGCGGAATTTCCGGCCGAAGAAACCTTGTCTGATAACCTGGATGTACTTCTGGAAAAGTGCTATCTTGCCGGCAAGCCGCTGGAAACCTTTTTTAATAAATTCATTCAACGCTCATAAACTATGATCAAGAGCATACTCCTTATAGTATTGTCGGGATTTTTATCCTTTTCGATCCTTGCGCAAAAGAAACAGCTGACATTGGCTGAGTCGGTATCTTTTCGTCTTTTTGGTCCCGAACACCGCGGGGGATTTTCCTGGATTCCGGGTTCCGATCAGTATGTATTTGCACAGCAGAATTTCCAGGTGCTCATGCGGGCAAACGCCAAGAAAAATGTTCCGGATACTTTTCTGACAATCCAGGAAGTCAACAAGGCTTTGGGAGCTGAGCTATACAATTTTTACGGATACTCCTGGAAAAATCCGCAGGAGATCTACCTGAACAATGGGCAGAAATTTTACAGCTACAATACCGTTACCAAAACGGGTAAAACCATTGTTTCACTGAACGCGGAAGCTGAAAATGCAGTGATGGAACCGGTTACCGGCCATGTGGCTTTCACAAACGGCAATAACTTACTTGTGACTGCTGCGACAGGTGAAAAGCTGATCGTTACCTCGAATGATGACAAGTCAATCGTTTCCGGTCAGAGCATTGCAAGAAACGAATTTGGGATCGGCGGCGGAATTTTCTGGTCTTCAAAGGGAAATTATCTTGCGTTTTACCAGAAAGATGAATCGGGTGTTCATGATTATCCATTGTTAAACATAATGGATACGCCGGGAAGCCTGATGCCGATAAAATATCCGATGGCTGGTCAGGGTTCTGAAAAACCGCGTTTGGGAATTTACAGTATGGCTGCGAAAAAAACAGTGTACATTACTCCAAAAGGTGCTGCCGACGATTACCTTACAAATCTGGCCTGGACACCGGACGAGCAGTATGTGATCATCGCTGAGGTAAATCGCGATCAGAACCACATGTGGCTGAATGTTTACGACGCAAAATCGGGACAGTTCGTACGCACGCTGTTCGAGGAAACGAGCGATAAATGGGTAGAGCCCGAACATCCTGTTTTCTTTCCCTCCGCTTCCAGCAATAACTTCGTCTGGATCTCAGAGCGGGATGGATTCAATAATCTTTACTACTATGATATCAACGGAAAGCTGATCAGACAGCTGACAGCAAACAAATTTGTAGTAAAAGAGATCCTTCAGAGCATGAATTCAGGTAAGGAGATCGTTTTTTCAGCAACAGGAACCAGTCCGCTGAATACCTTGTATTATGTCGTTGATCTGACAGGGAAGCAACGCTGTCTCACATTGGAAGAAGGAACACATTCCGTTCATATCAATTCAGCCGGAACAATGTACGCTGACGAGTATTCCAGCCATTCCGTACCGTTTAAAAGCGTTTTGAAAACTACCGCGGGCAAAACGGTAAAAGTGCTTTACAGCGCGAAAACAAAACTGGAGGAGTATCAGACAGGAACAGCGGATATCGGTCAGATAAAAGGTGCGGATGGTTCAACACTTTATACCCGTCTGATCAAGCCAAGCAATTTCGACCCGGAAAAGAAATACCCTGTGCTTGTTTATGTGTACGGCGGTCCGCATGCACAAATGATCACCAATACTTACCTCGATGGCGCATCCCTTTGGATGTACTGGATGGCTGAACAAGGCTACCTGGTTTTTACACTCGATAACCGTGGTTCGGGAGAGCGTGGATTTGCTTTCGAGAGCCAGATCCATCGTCAGCTTGGAAATGTAGAAATGGAAGACCAGCTTTCGGGCGTTGACTTTCTGAAATCGCTTCCTTACGTTGATGGAAATCGCCTGGCCGTTCATGGCTGGAGCTTCGGAGGATTTATGACAACTTCTCTTATGCTTCGACATGCAGGAATTTTCAACGTTGGCGTTGCAGGCGGACCTGTAACAGATTGGAAATATTACGAAATCATGTACGGAGAGCGCTATATGGATCGCCCGGAACAAAATGCGAAAGGTTATGAAGAAGCTTCGTTAATGACACATGCCGGGAACCTCAAAGGAGATCTGTTGTTAATTCACGGAACTGTTGACGATGTTGTCGTTATGCAGCACAACCTCGTTCTGGTGAAAAAATTCGTTGACCTCGGGATTCAGATGGATTTCTTCCCTTATCCTATGCATAAGCACAATGTTATCGGAAAAGATCGAGCGCATCTGATGGAAAAGGTACTGAAGTATGTTATGGAGAATAATCAGTAAATGTTAGAACGTGATTGAGTGGCTTTGGTGTTGGAAAGGCACCATTCTATCATTGATTGTTAGTTTTTGACTCAGAATGTTGTTTTTAGCGTGGAGTTTTTGAATGCTGCGCTTTTTTAATCTTTGGCTTATTGTATCTTTGTTTGCTTAAACAAGTACCCATGGCAGATACAGTTTCGACAGCAAAAAGTGTAGTGGCAAAAACAGACAAAGAAACGCTTATCAAAGCCTTTCAATTGATGTGCACGGCAAAAACGCTGGCTGAGAAATATGAAGCGAATAAGGAAGTAACGGCGAAATACGTTCACGCTACTTCACGCGGACATGAAGCTATCCAGCTTGCAGTTGGCTTGCAGCTTAAACCCCAGGACTGGGTTTCGCCTTATTACCGCGACGACAGCATTTTGCTTGGTATTGGAATGTCTCCGTACGAGCTGATGCTCCAGGTATTTGCCAAAAAAGACGATCCATTCTCAGGAGGAAGAACTTATTATTCCCACCCTTCCCTGAACCGGGATACGATGCCCAAAATTCCGCACCAGTCATCGGCTACGGGAATGCAGGCTATCCCGACTACCGGTATCGCGATGGGAATTCAATACAAGGAAAAAACAGGAATTGCAGAGGATTACAACGGTGAAAATCCGGTGGTAGTTTGCTCGTTGGGCGATGCATCCTGCACGGAAGGCGAAGTTTCGGAAGCTTTTCAAATGGCTGCTCTGAAACAATTTCCTATCGTTTATCTTGTCCAAGACAATGGCTGGGATATCTCTGCCAATGCTGCTGAAACAAGAGCGCAGGACATTACTCATTATGCGCGTGGTTTTAAAGGAATTGAAGTCAGAACAATCGACGGAAGTGATTTTGATCTTTCTTTCCAGACGGTGAAAGAAGTGTTCGAGATCGTCAGAAAAGAACGCCGCCCGTTCATCATTCATGCGAAAGTTCCTTTGCTGGGACATCATACTTCCGGTGTGCGTAAAGAATGGTACCGCGATGATCTTGAGGAAGCCGCCACCCGCGATCCCTATCCGAAATTAAAAGAAACGGTTCTGCAATCAGGTGCCGGCCAGGCTGATGTGATCAATATCGAAGCGGATGTCCGTAAACTGGTTGATGCCGATTACGACAAAGCGCTGAATGCCGAAGATCCGACGCCGGAAAGCGTACTCGATCATATTTTTGCCCCAACTCCTGTTACGGAAGAGAAAGGCGAGCGCGAACCGAAAGGAAAGAAGAAAACAGTAATGGTCGACAGCGCTCTTTTCGCCGTGCGCGAATTGATGCAGAAACACCCGGAAGCGCTATTGTACGGACAGGATGTGGGAGGTCGCCTCGGCGGAGTTTTCCGCGAAGCAGCTACTCTTGCGCAAACTTTCGGAGACGACCGCGTTTTCAATACTCCGATCCAGGAAGCATTTATCATCGGCTCAACCGTTGGAATGTCGGCTGTTGGTCTTAAGCCATTCGTTGAAGTTCAGTTTGCCGATTATATCTGGCCGGGATTGAACCAGCTGTTCACAGAAGTGAGCCGTTCTTATTACCTGTCGAATGGAAAATGGCCTGTGAGCTGCGTGATTCGCGTTCCTATCGGAGCTTACGGTTCAGGCGGACCTTACCATTCTTCCAGCGTTGAATCGGTGCTTACCAATATCCGTGGTATCAAAGTGGTCTATCCTTCAACGGGAGCAGATCTGAAAGGATTGATGAAAGCAGCATTTTACGATCCGAATCCTGTGGTTATTCTCGAGCACAAAGGTCTTTACTGGTCGAAAATTCCGGGAACGGAAGGAGCTATGTCTATCGAACCGGATGAAGAATACATCATTCCGTTTGGAAAAGCACGCGTTGTTCAGGAAGCGAAACAAGCCTGTATTGATAAAGGTGCTTCCTGCGCGGTTATTACTTACGGAAGAGGTGTTTACTGGACGCTTGAAGCAGCAAAAGCTTTTGAAGGTCGTGTGGAGATCGTAGACCTTCGTACCTTGAATCCGTTGGATATGGACATGATCAACGCCGTTACGCAACGACATGGGAAAGTGTTGCTGGTAACGGAAGAATCGGTTGAAGCATCTTTCACGCTTGGCCTGGCAGGTAGAATTCAGCGCGATAATTTCACTTCACTGGATGCTCCGATAGCCATTGTTGGGTCGAAAGATACGCCGGCAATACCTCTTAACTCAACGCTGGAAGCAGAATTGCTCCCCAATGCGGAAAGGGTGGAAGAGGCGATGAAAAAGCTGCTTAATTACTAAAATCAGCAGACATATTCGTTGCACCTGGTAAAGATCGCAGAATTCCATTTTTGGTCGTTCGTTTCACCGTGAAAACGGTAAGCTATCAACACTGCTCAGAGGATAAGTAAACACTTTCGAAACAGAACGGATCGCTGTTTCCGGTACTTTTATGTGAATAGTGAACGTATGAAAATTGGTGACAGGCATTCCGTTGGGGAAATAGCATTATTTCTCGGCGGCAAAGTAGTTGGAAATCCGGACCAGGTTGTTACTGGGATCAATGAGATCCATCGTGTGGAAGAAGGCGACCTCATTTTTGTGGATCATCCGAAATACTATGATAAAGCACTGAAATCTGCGGCCACAACTATCCTGATCGACAAAGAAGTTGACTGTCCCGAAGGAAAATCGCTGATCATTTCTGCTTCACCTTTCGACGATTACAACCGACTTACTAAGAAATTCAGGCCGTATCGCCCGCAGATGTCTATGACAGGCGAAGATTGTGATATTGCCGACTCCGCTCATCTCTCGCCTAACTGTTTCATTGGTAACGATGTTCGCATCGGGGAGAACGTGATCATTCATCCGGGCGCTTACATTGGCGACGGAACCGTTATTGAAGACAACGTCATTATTGGCCCGAATTCGGTGATCGGTCATTATGCTTTTTACTACAAAAAGAAGCCGGAAGGATTTACACGCATGCATTCCTGCGGCTATGTTCACCTGGAAAAAAATGTGGAGATCGGCGCTTCGTGTACGATTGACGCAGGTGTTTCGGCGATTACCCGGATCGGGGAAGGAACGAAGATCGACAACCTCGTGCAGATCGGTCACGACACGCTTATCGGGAAGCATTGCCTGTTTGCTTCCCAGGTGGGAATTGCGGGCTGCGTAACCATCGGAGACAATGTTACCATGTGGGGGCAGGTCGGTTGCACATCCGGGGTAACGATCGGCGAAGGCGCTGTTATCATGGCGCAATCCGGTATTTCAAAGAGCCTGGCAGGCGGAAAATCCTACATGGGGAGTCCGTGTTCCGAATCCGGGGAGAAATTCCGTGAAATGGTGGCGGCACGCATGCTTCCCGGCTTACTTCCCAAACTGAGATAATGGCTATCAACGTCGCTGGCTTCGATCCGAAAACGGAAGCAGATAATTTCCGTCTGAATTCTCTTCTGGAGCTTACCAGGGCTATTACGACCAATCAATCCGTGGAGCAGCTTACCCGTTTATTCGGGTTCATTCTGCGTGAACAGCTGGGTTTCGACCGCTTTGTGCTTTTCAATAAAGAAACCGAATGGCAATGCCTGCTGAAAGTTGGTCTGAAAAGCAAGATCCGCGACATGAACGTGCAGCAGGAGCTTTCACGCTTCCGGGAAATTACGGTGATCGAATCGAGCTATTCCCCGGTCATCGACGAATTCGACGTGGTGATCCCGGTTTATCACAAGAACGAGCCGCTGGCTTACCTGCTGATCTCCGGCCTGAAGAACCAGCGCCTGAAGCTGACCGAAATGCTGAATGATGTGAGTTTCATTCAGACGCTTACGAATATCGTCGTGATGGCGATCGAGAACAAGCGCATGGCTAAAGAGCAGCTCAAGCAGGTACGGCTGAAAAAAGAGCTGGAAGTGGCTTCCGAGATGCAAAAGCTATTATTCCCCGAAGATCTGCCGTCGAATAAACGGATGGACATTTCGGCAAAATACATTCCGCGTCACGAAGTCGGCGGAGATTACTACGATTTCATTCCGCTGGGCGAAGACGAGTACATTATCTGTATTGCCGACGTTTCAGGGAAAGGGATCAGCGCTGCCATGCTCATGGCGAATTTCCAGGCAACGATCCGAACGCTGTTCCATTACCAGCGTTTCGAGCTCGATTTCCTCATAGAAGAGCTGAACAAGAAAGTGATGCGAAGTGCAAAAGGGGAGAAGTTCATTACGTTCTTCATTGCGCAGTACAATGCCACGACGCGGGAGCTCAGATACGTTAACGCCGGGCACAATCAGCCTTTTATTACCAATGGGAAAAATGTAAAGCTGCTGGAAAAAGGCTCCGTCGGACTGGGAATGTTCCCGGAATTGCCGTTCATCGAAATAGGCACGGAAACGCTTGCTCCGAATACAACGCTTGTTCTTTACACGGATGGCGTGGTGGAGCTGGAAAATACCAAAGGCCAGCATTTCGAGCTGGAGCAGCTGATAAAGATCGTGAATAATTTCTACCGCCTCAGTATGGAAGACATGAATAACCTGGTCTTTTCCAAGCTCGACGAATGGCGCCAGCACCTCAAGCTGGTCGACGATACGGCGGTTTTCTCCTGCCGGTTTTTTTAAGGATACTTCCTTATTAACCAGATAGAGTCAACGTAAATGAGCTTTGTCTCTTTGGTGGTTCAAGTTTCAGGCGGCAACGATCTTTCCGTCAGCGGTGATCTTCCATTTCTCTGTTCCGGACAGTTTTTTTGATTTGACAGGATTGTTCTCGTAACCGTCATCGTTCGGATCGCGCTCGTATTCCAGGTCGAATGATTTTACCGTTATCACCATGTCTTTTCCGATCGTGGCCGTTTTGAGCGGCTCGTCGAGCGCTTCGTGTCCGCCGATGACTTTCTTATCGATGAGCTTTCCTTCCGGCGTGTAAGTGGCCAGCCTGTAAAGTACCGGTGCATTTTCTTCCATGAATGCATCTTCCACGGCATAAATGAAAGCTACGAAGCGCTCATTCGAGGCAATTTCAGCAGAATAATAGAAGGTCTTGCTGACTTCCCGTGAGAATTTCTCATCGCGCATTTCGGAAATGTATTTCTCGAAATCGTAAGGAATGTAGCCGGTTTCCACGAACTGCTTTTTATCCCCGGAGATCGTATAGGGAAGCTTCACTTTAACGAACGGTTTTTTGAACTGGAGCCAGAACAGTGTTTTTGAGTCGGACATTCCGCGCGTTCCTTTTTCGATCGAAGCATTGTAAGAGTATGGCTGCTCTTTTCTCAGTTTTTCAAGGTCCTTGTCTTTCTCGATATGATCGAGATTGCTGTATCCAGCCTGTATGCTGTATTCAAGGTACTGGGCCGCCATATCGTAATCTTCTTTTTTAGAGTGCGCGCAGGCCAGGTTGTAAAGGATCTTTGAAAAAGGCTCATAGCCCAGCTTTTCTGCCATCTGGTAGCTTTCTATCGCGCGGTCGATGTCGCCGTTATCGAGGCTGGCATTTCCCAGCTCGTAGTAACTGCGGCTTTCCGGGTTCTTCTTCAGCGATTTGATGAACAGCGGGATCGCTCCGTGTACATCTTTTTTGTTCTTGTAAAGATCGAGCGCCTGCATGAATAAAGCCTGTGCATCCTGGATGAAAGGATTCTTCTGAAGCAGGTAAGTACGCACCACATCTCCTGAAAACAGGTCTTCTTCCGCCAGCTCTTTGGTAATGGTTTCCTGTTTGCCGGTTTCCGCCTTCGCCTGATCGGTGCCGCAGGAATTCAACGCAAGCGAAACAGGCAGGATCAGCATCCCGCATAAAAAGAAAGAGGTTTTGAAATGGGCAGCTTTCATAGAAAACGATTTATAGTGGGAAAGTACGAATAGCTCCCGCAGATTTCGCAGGTTAACGTAGATTTTTTTTACCATTCGCGAGAACTGCATAATGTAGGTTCACCGGAACAGGTTCACTACGATGTGCTGGTAGCTTCTGCCAACGGGAAATTCACGCTGACCGATGTAGATCGCGCCGGCTTTGACCTGGTTAATGTACTTCCTGTTCACCAGGTAAGATTTGTGAATGCGGATAAAGTCGGATTCCGGCAGCTGCTCCTGCAAAGTCGAAAGCGACTGGCGAATAACGCTTCTTTTATTGTTCAGCAGGTAGATGCTGGCATAATTTCCGTCGGCTTCTATCCACTTGATGTCGTTGTGGAAAATGCGCACCATTGTTCGTCCTTCTTTTACGATCAGCTCACCGGCTTCTTCGGGGATGGCATCGGCTTTGAACATGGCCAGCTCAACCGCTACAAGAACGTCTTCTTTCTTAAAAGGCTTGATAATATAGGCACCCGGATGCGTATGCTTGGCTTTCCCGACGATCTCCGCGCTGGCGTGGGAGGTGATGTAAAGAAAGGGAATTTTGTACTTCGTATGGAGCAATTCGCCCAGGTCGATCCCGGTTCTTCCTTCTCCGAGCGCAATATCGGTAATGACAAGCTCAATTTCCGAAACATCGAGCAGGGTCAGCGCTTCTGTAACGTTCTCAGCCAGCAGAATATTCGAATAGCCGCCGCGAACGAGAATGCTCCTGATCGTTTCTGCGATGAGCATTTCGTCTTCGACTATCATTATAGAGGCTGCATTTATCATTTCAGTCGGAATTTTAACTGGAACTCCGCGCCGCCATTGCTGTGAACGCTCATTTGTCCTTTGATCTGCCTGGTCATGAGGCTTACGAGCTTCAGTCCGAGGCTGTCTTTACGCTTTTCATCTTCCGGCGGTAAACCGTTCCCGTTATCAGATACGGTCATTGTCCAGGAATCCGGCGCACTTCCGTCGGGCAGGAACTGAACAGTAATTTTTCCCTTGTCGCGGCCTTTAAACGCATACTTGATGGCGTTCGTAACGAGCTCGTTCATCACCAGAGCGAGGGGAACGGCCAGTTTTGTCGGCAGCTGAACGGGTTGAATATTTGTTTCCAGTGTAACTCCTTCGTTCGTGGTTTCGACAACATCGCGGTGGAAATCCAGGATCTTGCTGAGGTATTCTTTCACGTCGATCTCGAGCGGAGAATTGGTATCGAACATCAGCTCGTGGAGCACCGCCAGCGACTGTATCCTGTTCTGGCTTTGCGTGAGATATTCATAGAGCCTTTCATCGTCTGCGGCATTGGCCTGTAATGACAGCAAACTGGAAATGATCTGGAGGTTGTTATTGATGCGGTGATGCACTTCCTGCAGGAGCACTTCCTTGCGGTGATCTTCGGCAGCGAGAAATTCCGCCAGTCTTTTCTTCGTGTTGAAGGCTCTCCGGGCTAATACCAGGAGCACCAGTGCCAGCAGCAATACAACTCCGAGGAATATTCCCAGCTGCATATTGAGCCTGTTGCGTTCATTGAGCTTCAGTACGCGCTTATCGTACTGAAATTTTGTAGCGGTTTTTTTCCTGTCGAACTCGTAGTTCAGCTCGGCCCGGAGACTTTCCTTTGCTGCGTTCAGACTATACACACTGTCGCGCAGAACGATGAATTCCTTGTAATGCTTGAGCGCCTGCGCATGTTTGCCATTCGCTTCATAGAAAGCGCTGATACCTTCGAGGTAGCCACGCACCAGGTCCGGGTTGTTTACTTTCCGGCCTATTTCCAGGCATTCGAGGAAATAGTTCTCGGCAAGCTTAAAATCTCCCTTATCGCCATATCCTTCGGCCAGCACGTTCAGAGCGTCTGCGGTCAGCAGCGGATCTTCGAGCTGACGGGCCATTTTAAGGGCTTCGAATCCGTATTTCAGCGACTCATCGTATCGCTTCAACTTATTGAGGGACACGCCGATATTGATCAGATCTCCTGTTATGTAGGTTTCATCGCCCTGCAGCTTATCCGTTTCAAGCGCTTTGAGCTGATAAACCAGGGCTTCTTTCGATTTCCCCTGGTTGGAAAGCGTAATGGCGATATTGGAATACTGGATGGAAGCGGATTGCACCATGCCGAGCCGTTCTGCAATTTTCAGCGCTTTGTGAAAATACCAGAGCGCTTTTTCATGATTTCCCTGTCCGTCGTAGATAATTCCCAGGTTGCCGGCATTTCTCATGACGCCTTGCTCATTCCCTGTTTTTTCATCGAAGCGTAGTCCTTCGTAATAATATGCGATCGATTTCGCGAAATTTCCTTTGTCGTAATACAGCACTCCGAGCATGGCCAGGCTGCTTGAAATACCGCGCCTGAAGCCGATCTTTTTTGACAGCGCGGCTGCCTTTTTCATGTAGACAATTTCGGAATCGGGCTGATTGTGATCTTCGAAGTAGTAAGCTTTCGTCAGGATTTTATTTACCTGTATGGAATCCTTCTGGGAAAAGGAATCGGTGAAAGCCAGCAGACTAATCACAAGCAATACATTTCGCAGGAAAACCAGTTTTATCATCAATTGAAGATTGAGAACGAAAGTAGCCTTTATCTCTGACTAATGGAAGCATTTCTGTCGTTTGCCAGCCTAAGATCCGGGGCCCGGTTAGTGTTATCGTTTTCATAAAATCGATTCCCGTGTTTCTGCATTCGGATGAAAGCGTTATTTTCAACCAACTTTTCATTTATCGATTATGAATACTGAACTTACCTCTGACCGTAACCGTAACATATCCATCGCTCTTCGCGCATTGCTCGCTTTGCTTTTCCTGGTTTCTGCTGCTGCCAAGCTGTATCCGTCGCCTTATTTTGCGATGACTACTTTTGAGATCAAGCAGCTGCTGCCTATGGGATTCAGTGAAGTTTCTGCCGCTTATTTTTCAAGAACGCTGATCGGCTGTGAAATGGCGCTCGGGATCCTGCTGCTTCAGCCGCATTATTTCAAGCGATTGGTGCTTCCGGCTTCTTTCCTGATCCTGGCGGTGTTCAGCATTCACCTTACTTATGAGATCATTGCAAGCGGTAACAAAGGAAACTGTGGCTGTTTCGGATCGCTTTTACCGATGACTCCTTTACAGGCGGTGGTGAAAAACGTAATTGCCATGGGATTGATCATATGGCTCTACCGCATTACATCGAAAGCTTCCGACCGGTTGAATTTCTCTTTCCTGCTTTCCATCACGCTTGCCTGTGTGCTCTTCGTTTTCATGGTTGGCCCTATGCGTCACGTAGAGTCGGTTAAATCGGATGTGGAAGTTGTTGATGTACCTGAAATTCCGGAAGTGCAAGACAGTCTTCCACCAGCGTCCGTAACAGCGGCAACAGGAAAGGATTCAACGGCGATCGTTGCCCCGGAAGTCGTTGACGAGCCTAAGGCTAAGAAATCCGGCTTCAAATCATTCTATGCGGATATCGACAAGGGCAAGAAACTGCTTTGTTTCTTCGCTCCGGGCTGTGACCATTGCAAGGAAACGGCGAAACAGCTTACACAGCTGAAAAAACAGGTGAAGGACTTCCCGGCTGTGAAGATCATATTCATGGATGAGGAAACGGACCTGATCCCTGCATTCTTCGAGTACGCGGGAGCTAAATACCCACACCAGGTGCTGGACGTCGGGAAATTCTGGCAAACGCTTGGCGGAAACCGCGATACTCCGGGAGTTTTCTATATCTGGAACGGAAATGTCGTGAAAACCTACGATGGGATAGAGACGAATGCGTTTAAGATGAAAGATTTCAAAACGCTTGTTCAGAAACCGTGGAGCGAGATTAAATAGGCTTTAGTCGGTAGTCTTTAGTCAGTAGTACTTACTTTTTTGTATTGAGTCGTGTGTCGATTGCCCCAGAGCAGTCTATCAGCTGACTGGCGCTTTGAACTGATAATTGATGGGCTTCGAAGGATTCGTATGCTTTCGGTATTCTGTTGGCTTCAGGTCGGTGTCGATAGGGTTCCGGTAGTGTGGTAAGGTATCCGGTCATGTGTCGATTGTTCACCGCGCGCTTCCCATATCTACAGGTCGAGTGCTTGTAGCTTTTACCTGTTTAGGGCATAAAAAATCCCGTTGCTCTTTCGGACAACGGGATCGTATTTTCAACGTTTCGTTTGATTAGCTCAAAGAAAAACGTTTGAATTCTGTTACTGTAAGTCCTTTTTCAGTGTTTGCAAGGAACTGCTCAACCGTTACTTTGTTATCTCTAACAAATTCCTGGCTTAACAATGTATTTTCCTTGAAGAACTTAGACAAACGACCCTGAGCGATTTTCTCAGCCATCTCAGCCGGTTTACCTTCCTGGATTGCAAGGTCTTTACCAACTTCGATCTCGCGCTCGATCGTACGTGCATCAACACCATCTTTGTCAAGAGCGATAGGGTTCATTGCAGCTACCTGCATTGCCACTTGGCGTCCTGCTTCGATAGCAGTTTCAGAACCGCTGTTCAACGCTACCAGAGTCGCCAATTGGTTCCCCGGGTGGTTGTAAGCAACAACTGTATCAGCTTTTAACACTGCGAACTGAGAAAGGTCAAGCTTCTCACCGATCACACCAACTTGTTCAGTGATTTTCTCTTCAACAGTCAGTTTATCATCGTATTTCAACGCTTTCAATTCTTCTGCATTAGCAGGAAGGTTGTTCAACGCTACGTCAACAAGACTCTGAACGAAATTACGGAAACCGTCATTTTTCGCTACGAAGTCAGTTTCGCAGTTTAATGCAAGAACAACACCTGTTTTAGCATCAGCAGTTGTCTGTGCGAAAACAAGACCTTCTTTTGCGTCGTTTTCACCACGCTTAGCTGCGATTTTCTGTCCTTTTTTACGAAGGATATCTACAGCAGCCTCGAAATCACCATTTGATTCAACAAGTGCATTTTTGCAGTCCATCATTCCAGCACCTGTCTGCTGGCGTAATTTATTCACATCTGAAGCAGTAATTGCCATGATTGTCTTTTTTTAAGATTATTCTTCTGTTTTTTCTGCGCTTTCAGCTGCAGGAGCTTCTTCAGTTGCAGCCGGAGCTTCTTCCGCTACGGGAGCTGCTGTTTCAGTTGGTGCCGCCGTTTCAGTTGCAGGTGCTGCTGCCGGAGCTGCAGTTTTTGGAGCCGGAGCGTCACCAGCTTCGTCTTTTCCTGTTCCTGAGCTCTTACGCTCTTCGAGACCTTCTTTAATTGCGTTAACAACAGCGTCAAGAACGATAGAGATCGATTTTGTTGCATCGTCGTTTGCAGGAATAGGGAAGTCTACCAAACGCGGATCTGAATTCGTATCAACCATTGCGAAAGTAGGAACGTTCAAACGTTTTGCTTCGCTCAGAGCGATGTGCTCTTTCAGGATATCAACGATAAAGATCGCAGCCGGCTGACGTGTCATGTCTGCGATAGAACCGAAGTTTTTCTCGAGCTTCTCACGCTGACGAGTCTTGAATAAACGCTCACGTTTGTTCAGTGTCTCCCATGTACCGTCTGTTTTCATTTTATCGATAGCCGCCATTTTACGGATCGATTTACGTGTTGTCTGGAAGTTTGTCATCATACCACCTGACCAACGCTCTGTTACGAAAGGCATATTGATTGACTTCACTTTTTCGGCAACGATGTCTTTTGCCTGTTTTTTAGTAGCTACGAAAAGAACTTTTTTACCCGACTTAGCAATTTGCTTCATTGCCGCACAAGCCTGATCAAGATGTGCAATTGTCTTATTAAGGTCAATAATGTGGATACCTTTTTTCTCGTCAAAGATATACGGCGCCATTGCCGGGTTCCATTTTCTTTTTAAGTGTCCGAAGTGAACACCTGCTTCTAATAAACTTTCAAAACTAACTTTTGACATAATTTCTTTTTTTAAATTGTTTACGTTCCTTTAGTAATCAGCCCGGGAAGGGTGTTCCGCTTAACGGAAACAAAGTACTTCCTGCTTGGATACTAAACAACTGCCACCAGTATTCAACCAGACGATTAACGTTTGGAGAACTGGAATTTTTTACGTGCTTTTGGCTGACCTGGTTTTTTACGCTCTACCATACGTGGGTCACGTGTCATTAAACCTTCAGCTTTCAAAAGCGGTTTCAAGTCTTCCGAAACTTTCACCAATGCACGGGAAATCCCTAAACGGATCGCCTCTGCCTGGCCATTGATTCCTCCACCCTGAACATTTACTTTTACGTCATACTGACCTACGGTATCTGTTAGTTTGAACGGCTGCTCAACTTTACCCTGTAAAATCGCTACCGGAAAGAACTCTTTATAGTCACGCTTGTTGACTGTCACCTGGCCTGTTCCTTTTAAAAGGTAAACACGGGCTACAGATGTTTTTCTTCTTCCTAATGTGTTAATTACTTCCATATCCTTATTTGATTGTGTCAAGATTGATTACCTCCGGATTTTGCGCACCTTGCTTGTGTTCTGCACCGTTATAAACTTTTACGTTTGTAAACAGGTTACGTCCCAAAGTATTTTTAGGCAACATCCCTTTGATTGCTTTCTCAATAACACGCTGCGGATTGCGTTCCATCAACTGCTGTGCAGTCAGTGTGCGCTGTCCACCCGGATATCCAGTGTAACGTACGTATTCCTTGTTAACCAATTTGGTCCCGGAAAACGAAACTTTTGATGCATTGATAACAATCACGTTATCTCCACAGTCAGCATGCGGTGTAAAGTTGGTTTTGTGTTTGCCACGTACCAGCTTCGCCACCTTGCTCGCTAAACGACCAACAGTCTGGCCTTCAGCATCTACCAACAACCACTTCTTTCCAGAAGTAACGGTGTTAGCAGAAATGGTTCTGTAACTTAAAGTATCCACTACTTAAATTTTAAATAAGACAATATCCCCAATTTGGGGGTGCAAAGATAGAAACTCTATTTTTTATTAACAAGCGAATTGTGAATTAATCCGTTGATAATCGCGGGAAATGCGAAAGATAGATGAATGCATTACTTCGAAGAGAAACAAAGGTAACATTTTAAAAACGGAAAAAAGGACGGTGAAAATTCCGCCCCTTCTTTTAATGAATCAGTATTCTGTTATTTCCTGACTACCCGTTTCAAAAGGATCGAATCACCGGTTTTCACATGCACCATGTAAACGCCCGCAGGTTGTGACGAAAGATCGATCTCTACGCTATCAGCTCCTTCAGTAACGACGGCATTGCCAATGACCTCTCCCAGTACGTTGGTTACGCTTATTTCCTCTGCTTGAATTCCCGAAAATTCGACGGTAAACAGGCCGCTTGTAGGGTTTGGATACACGCCGATAAGACTTTCTGCTTCCAGGGGATTACCGCTCTCATCTGTCATCTCCAATGATTTGGTGCACGGAGATACGCGAAAGAAACGGTTCATGGTAGTCCATGGCGGTGAAACGGATAGGCCAACGATGTAAACTTGCCCGACAACAAAGTTGTTATTGCCGTTGTTATTGTTCCCGCTATTGGTGTGAATGACTGTGTTCAGGTTCACATCCCCAATTTGTCCGGAGGTGGCATACCAGCCGTTATAGAAGGTTGCCCCGAAGGTCCAGCTATTAATGTCAATCTCGCCTATGGCTAAATGATAACCGTTTTCATTGGTCGTGGCAGATCCGTCAATAATTGGCTGGTTGATAAACAGAGTAGTTACCTCAAGTGGACCGTAATAACTGGGTTCTGTACCGATTGAGCCGCAGTGCTGCTTGAATATGAATGATGGTACCGGGCAGGTGGCCGGGGTTATTGTCATCATATCACTTGCGGCGCATCCGTAGGCGGTTGTGGCTACGAAGCTGTAGGTTGAGGAGGGTGCTGTTGGCGTTAACATAATAGGATTTGCTGTGGAAGTTGAAATTAGCGTAAAGCCTTTGTAGACTTTTACCGGCCAGTTGCTTGTTATAATGTTAACGGATGCGGGGCCACCATTGCAGGCAGTCAGATCAGATCCTGCATTTATTGCTGGAAGCGGATTTATTCGGATGTAATCGAAATGGGTGTTCCAGTCCGGACCAACGGATAGGGCTACCTGGTATATCTTTCCGGGCTGGAAAATAACTCCCGGTAGATTGTTCAGATTAATATTACTGGTTGGAACAGGGCTTAGAGGTGTTTGCCAAGCTGCATACATCGGAGTAGACGTTACGCTCGTCCACGAATTGATATCGAACTCTGTAATAGACAAATGATAACGATCTTCGTAAGTGCTTGCTGAACCATTGATAAAGACATCTGTTTCAGCCGGTGGTTGAGCTGCACATATTTGTGTTACCGGAAGTGAGCCAAAGAGAGAGGGCATATTTGTCACTGTTTGCCCAGGTGTCGCAAAATCGAAGTCAGCAACCGCAGGGGGACCATTTAATGATACATCATCCATGAAAAAATACGGGCCTGAGAGGTTTGTCAGGGTCCGGAATTCGAGCCTGTCGTAACCCATTGCTGCCTGTGCAGGTGTAAGCATAAAAGTTCCTGTTACATTCTGCCAGCCGCTGAAGTTGATCACCTGTGAAACCAATACAGTAAGGCCTCCTGAACAGGGATCGGATGATTTTTTTAACGTTGCCTGTACCTGTAATGGCGTCGGATCAGCACCTGCAACAGTCTGGCCACAGTTAAAATGCCCTTGATTACGGGTTGCATAGAAAGCTAAAGTATAAGTAATATTAGCTGTGAGTGCCTGACTGAAACCACATCTTAAAGCTTCTGATCCTGACCACATACCAACATAACTATTGGTTCCCGCAAGCCTCGCAGGTAAATTATTGGCCCAGGAATTTGATGGAACCTGTGCTTTGCAATTCGTATTTTGAGTACTGAACAAATCGGGGCTTCCTTGGGAACCGGAATGGGGGCATCCATTGACCCAGTTGGGAACATAGGTGTTGAAAAAAGCCGTTAGGGAACCGCCAGGGTCGTAACTGGTAGAATTCACTGTTTCAAAGTCTCCGTTTGGAATCAGATTTTGAGCGCTTAGAGAATTAAAAATACCAATCCCGATAAGGAACAGTAGTAATTTCTGTTTCATATAAATAAACTAATTAGCCTACTCTATTTAAGCTTTTCGGCGACCGCTTCGGGTGTTAAATCAATACGTTTGGGTAACTTATACTTTCCGGTCAAAGTTACCGGGCGGTAAAAGATAACGGCATACCGTTTATTAGGTTTTTGTCACCGTTTTGACATCTGCACCTATTATCTTCAAATCGAATGCTTGTGTAATGCCTATCTTTAGCTCAAACATTGGAGTATTATGAACAAACTTCTAACAGCTTCCATCTTCCTGTTTCCGTTTCTTTTATCCGCGCAGGAACATTCCAAACTGACCTTAACCAAAGACCAGGCTTCTTACCTGGCAAAGCTTCCCCTGAAATGCCTGCAGCAGGAATACCCGAATAAGCTAGGCCAGGTGCTCAACGACAGTACGCAGCTGCATTCGCCACAGGAGCTGCATCCGGCGTTTTACGGTTGCTTCGACTGGCATTCTTCGGTACATGGTCACTGGTTGCTGGTGCGGCTTTTAAAACAATTCCCGGATCTTCCCGAAGGCGCTTTCATCAAGGAAAAGCTCCATGTTCAGCTTACGGCGGATAATATTGCCCGGGAGATCGCTTTCTTCCAGACGAAACACAACGATTCTTTCGAACGCACTTACGGCTGGGCCTGGATCTTAAAGCTTCAGCAGGAATTGCTGAGCTGGGAAGATGCCGATGGAAAACTGCTTGCGTCGAACCTGCAGCCGCTTGCTGATATGATCGTTGAGAAGTACATTGTGTTTCTTCCGAAACTAGTTTATCCCATTCGTTCCGGTGAGCACATCAATACGGCTTTCGGACTCACTTTCGCCTGGGATTACGCCGTTTTTAGCGGCAATACTTTTTTGCAGGACGCCATTTCTGTGAAAGCGAAACAATGCTATCTCGGAGATAAGGAATATGCATTGAACTATGAGCCGAGCGGCTACGATTTTCTTTCCGGCGGATTGGAAGAAATGGATTTAATGCGCCGCGTATTGCCGAAAGCGGAATTCGACAAATGGCTGAAGGGCTTTCTTCCGCAGCTTTTCAAAAAAGATTTTGCGCTGGAGCCCGGTCGGGTGGGAGACCGGACGGATGGAAAGCTTGTTCACCTCGACGGATTGAATTTCAGCCGGGCCTGGTGTCTTTACAGTTTGGCGAAATCGGATAAGCAATTCAGGCACCTGGAGAAGATCGCCGAACAACACATTGCTTATTCGCTTCCTTCGATCGTTGACGGCGATTACATGGGCGAGCACTGGCTGGCTTCTTTTGCCGTGCTGGCGTTGCTGAGTGCTGACCTCTAAACAAAAAAAAGCGCTAGCAGCCCGGGCCACTAACGCTTTGAATTCAGAAATAACCGGTTAATCTATTTTTTCGATGCGCTCAAGGCTGATCCCTTCGGCTGTTTCTACCTGTAAAAAGTAGATGGCAGACTTCAGATTACTGAGGGCGATAACAGCGCCTGAAGTCAGCTCCGGGAAGCTTTCCAGTCTGCGACCGTACGTATCTGTTACATGGATGGTAGCTTTTGCCGATTCGAATACAACGGTAATCGCCGCATTGGAAGGATTCGGGTAGATCTTCAGTCCTGGGTGCGACTGCTCTTGAATTCCAACTGTTGAAGGAGCTCCCAGCTTCAATACAAAAATATCTCCCTGGTTCTGGTTCACTGCTGTAAGATTTGCAACTCCAGCGTTCGGGTCGAAATCAACTGTTCCTATGAACGATCCGACAGTGTAAATAGCCCCGGATGCATCTGCGAATAAATTTCCTCCGTCGTCAAATCCTGTGCCGCCAATATGGCGCGCCCACACATAATTTCCGGATGGATCGAGCTTATTGGCGAAGACATCTGTTCCGCCGGACGATTCGAGATTGGATACACCTGTTCCCGGATCGAAGTCGGTTGTCAGTTTGAAGCTTCCTCCAAGGAGCACATTTCCGGCTGCATCGAGAGCAAGGCTGGTAACGTAATCGTTTTCTGCTCCACCGAAGCTTTTTACCCACTGAAAAGTTCCTGCCGAAGACAATTTCAATGCAAATACATCGCGATTTCCCACCGATGTTAATTCTGAAGTTGCTGCCGAATTGTCAAAATCAACAGTCCCGCTGTAAGTTCCTGTCACATAAACATCTCCGGAAGCATTCACGCGAATACCATTCGCATTGTCGTAACCGGTACTTCCCAGATGCCGTGACCAGATATACTCTCCGGCAGACGTGAGCTTTACTACATATCCGCCCCTTTCGGCAGTAGAAGTGAGAGTGGCAACGCCTGTTCCTGGATCGAAATCAGCGGTACCATAAAATCCGCCTGTGAGGTAAACGTTTCCTGAAGCATCCTGATCTACTTCTTCCGCAAAAATACCGCTGTCACCGCTGAATCCTTTCACATAAACCAAGTCTCCGTCATTGTTGAGCTTGGTCAGAAATACGGAGCTTCCTCCATTCGGGTTGAGTATAGTACCATTACCGAAATCTGTTGCTTCCAGGCAATTACCGATGACATAAATGTTACCTGCATCATCGAGATCGATCGCATCTCCCGAAGAGGACGCAGTATTGGTGAACGTTTTCGCCCAAACCAGGTTTCCCGAGTTGTTCAGTTTCATGACAAAAGCATCGCCGTCACCCGCACTTGTGAATGATGACGTTCCCGCGCCCGGATCAAGATCTGCTGTCCCGGAATAATAGCCCGATGCATACATGTTTCCTGCGTTGTCCAATCTGAAGGAAAGCAGGCGATCGGTTAACGTTCCTCCAAACGAAACTGCCCAGATGAAATTTCCGGAAGCATCCAGTTTGGAAATAAAGCAGTCACTAGATCCCAGCGGGGTGAGGTTGGTAACGCCTGTTCCCGGATCGAAATCTGTTACTGCGGAGAAATGCCCGGCAGTGTAAACGTTGCCTGTTGCATCCGTTAGGATCGAGGTTGGAAATCCGTTTGAGTTCGAAAAACTTTTCGCCCACCGATAATTCTGGGCGTTTAAACCGGCCGTCACGAAAAGTGACCCAATTAGTAGAAATTGTTTCATTATTGATTGATTTAGATGGAATCCAAAAGTAGCAATTAATAAAGAATAGCAACTATAAATCCTGTTTTAGAATTCGAGCTTCAGCTGTACTGAAAAGCTGCTTTTTACTTCTTCGGTGTCGAGTTTGGAGATGGAAATTCCTAATAGCCGAACGGATTTTGACAACGGCTCCTGGCGAAGCAGCTCTTCGACGACGGGATAGAAATCGGATTTGAGGTTGATGAATTCCTGGACGGTTTTACTCCGCGTTTGCTGGGTGAAATCGCTGAATTTCAATTTGATGGTGATCGTTTTTCCCTTGACTTCGTTTTTGAGTAGTCGTCTTTCCAGCTCATCTGCAATAAAATCGAGCTGTTCGAGCATGAATTTTTCCGATTCCAGGTCATTGTTGAATGTGCGCTCTGCTGCGATCGATTTGCGGATGCGGTCAGGCTTCACTTCGCTGTGATGAATTCCCCGGACGATATCGTAAAAATGCCGGCCGGATTTCCCGAACGATAATGTAAGCGCCTGGAGCGAGCGTTCTTTGAGCTGTTTTCCGTTGAAAATGCCCTGCACGTTCATTTTACGCGCGGTTTTTTCTCCCACGCCAAAGAATTTCTCGATCGGCAGCTTTTCGAGGAATTCGATCGCGTCTTCGGGTGCAATGGTTTTTTGTCCGTTGGGCTTGTTAATGTCGGAAGCTACTTTTGCCAGGAATTTGTTGATGGAGATTCCTGCCGAAGCATTCAGGCCGGTCTTTGCTTTGATCTGCTCACGGATCTCCCGGGCAAGACGACTGGCAGAAGAAATTCCTTTTTTATTTTCCGTTACATCCAAAAATGCTTCATCGAGAGAAAGTGGCTCAACGAGATCGGTGTATTCATGAAAGATCTCCCGGATCTGGTCGGAGATCTCCTTGTACCGGTCGAAACGCGGCTTCACAAAGATTAACCCGGGACATCTTTTTGCTGCCACAACGCTCGGCATGGCCGATCGAACTCCGAATTTCCGGGCTTCATAACTGGCTGCGGCTACAACTCCACGCTCACGACCGCCGCCAACAGCCACTGCTTTTCCACGAAGTTCCGGATTGTCCAGTTGCTCCACGGAAGCATAGAAGGCGTCCATGTCGACATGAATGATCTTTCGTACTGCCGGTTCTTCAGCCATGCTGTTATCGGTTAACGGATTGACATGCGAAAGGGCGGTTCCAATAATTACCGGAATCCGCCCTTAACGAAATGTATGGTCACTAATAGACTAATTCTTCTTAAAAGCGTTGATCGCATTTACAGTGAAATCCGATAACACCAGTGTTCCTGAGATCATGGCGCGCTCAATTAAAAGCGTGTCCCAGTTCTCGGTTCCCTGCCAGAAGATGGATTTCAGCTGAGCCATGGCTTCCGGGCTCGATGCGGAAAGCTTCAGGACCAGTCGCTCGATCTCTTCGTCCATATCTTCTTCAGACCCCGAAAGGCTGGCGTATAATCCGTTCTGGTAAGCCCAGTCTGCAGTTTGCCATTCGGTCGCGTTGATCGCTAACTGGCTCATTGCGGAAAGACCTATTTTGCGCTCAACTGCCGGTCCGACCACGAATGGTCCGATCCCAACTGCAAGCTCAGACAGCTTCACATCGGCCCCTTTGGTTGCGAAACAATAATCGACAGCTGCAGCTATTCCGACTCCGCCACCTACAGCTTTTCCCTGTACGCGGCCAATGATCAGCTTCGGACATTTTCTGCAGGCGTTGATCACCATTGCAAATCCGGAGAAGAACATTTTTCCCGTATCGAGATCCGTTATGGAGATCAGCTCATCGAAGCTTGCTCCTGCACAAAATGCTTTGTTTCCGGCTGAACGGAGAACGATCAGCTTAACATCGTCTCTTTTACCGGTTTCAGAAATGGTATCGGCCAGTTTTCTCAGGATCTTTCCAGGTAGCGAATTACTGAGCGGATGCCCGAATTCGATCGTTGCAACACCACGGTGATCGGTGGTAACTTCTACGTGTCCCTGTTCAATTGCGTCAGACATCTAAGATGGTTTTGAGTTCGTTATTAATCTTTTGGTTTGCGCGGTCTCAGAACACGTTCGGTTGGCTTGCTTTCTTCCGGTTTTGATTCCGAGGACCTCCATCCCGATCCTGAAGAGCTGCTATCGTTTGAACGATAACCTCCACCTGAAGAATTACCGTCATTTGAACGGTAACCGCCTCCGCCACCTGGGTTGTTCGAACGGAATCCTCCGCTACCGCCACCTCCCTGGCCGTATTTCTTCTGTCCGCCAAAACCGCCTGGTTTCGGAGAAAAAGGTTTTTTGAACTGAGGTTTGTCTTCCGGTTTAGGTCGGTTAGCTTTCGGGGATGCGATCTTTACATCAAGCTTTCTGCCGTTCACTTCGAAACCGTTCAAGGCCTGAATAGCATTGATCGCTTCTTCGGCAGTTACCATCTCTACATAACCGAATCCCTTAGACTTTTTAGTCTTTGCATCAAACACTACGTGTGCAAGATGTACCTCACCAAACGCTGAAAACGTCGCCTGCAAATCGCTCGAAGAAATCTCCCAATCGAGGTTTGCAATAAAAATATTTGTCATTCACCTAAAAATAATGGGCTGTGCCCTGTTATTACCTAAAACCCGACGATCGCGTTTTTACTCTTATTTGTTATTACCGTAAAAATCCGCCTGTAAGCTACAGACGGATTCTTCTTCACAATATTAATTACTTTTTCTCTTATTTCAATGTAAACGAATCACTACCGATCTGCTGACCGTCGCAGTAGATTCGTACTTTGTAAGTACCAGCTACCGGCTCAGCGCCATCCAGGTTATAGAATATCGCAACATCGACATTTTTATTGTTGTAGTTGATTTCTTTTTTATCGGAATAAGGAACGGCTCCGCTTTCTGTCTGAACGATGTTTCCGCTGGAACGTTGCATTGTTTTTCCGTCCGGTGCGATCACAGCCATGTAAACTGTTTTAGCTCCCGGAGTTGCAATGGCATTTTCAGCGATAGTGAACGTAGAACGAACCTGCACACAGTTTTTAGCTTTCGCTGTAGGCTCCACCGTATTGTTCAGTTTCACTCTCAATCCTGTTGAAGCGATCGGGTAAGCATTCAGCTTGGAACCTTTTCTCACCTGCTCGGCGCTCAGGTCGGCTTGCTGTTTGTACTCGTCACGCTCGCCTGTTGTCGTGTTCAGCTTGTTAGTTGTTTCGTCAAGATCTGATTCCAGTTTGATGTTCAGTGTATTCAGCTCATCGATCTGTTTCACATAACCGATCATGATCTGGCGAAGTGTTTCGTTCTCACGACGTAAACGTGCGATATCCTGTGCAGATTTTTTCTTTCCTGAATTGATCTCGTCGAGCAATTTCTGAATTTTCACTTTCTGAACAGTAAGGCTGTCGCTTTGAGTTGCGTCCTTCTTGATCAGTGCATCGTAAGTCTCGAGCATTTGCTGGAAGTCAGCTTTCAGGTCGTTTGTCATATCCGAGCCCATAACCCCAGACATCATCTGGTTCATTTCTTCGATATCCGCTTTCAGGATTTTGTTTTCGGCACGCATTTTCTCAAGCTCGCTGCTTGTGCTTGACCATTTAAAACCTACAAAAATGAGTCCTACGACAAGGATCAAAATAATGGCGATCCACGCGGTGTTCATGTTTTTTCTCTGGGGAACTTCTGTTTCTGACATAACTCTGAAATTTTGGTTGCAAATATACTAATCGTTTCAAACTGACTTAAAACGCTTTTACTTTCGACAAATTAACTCTTTTAGAATCGTATCAGCAAGGGGAGGATGTCCAATTTCCGTTAACAAAACGTAAAATGTTCAACGGATTCCGTGATTTCAGCGATGAAGGCAGCATTTCGTCCGGAAAGTTCTGGAAAGCGACCGGTCGCATGAACCTTGAAATGGCACTGTCGCCCACTGAAGTAAAACGACTGTCTGTTGTTGCCGGAAACGTTCCTCCATGCTGTTGAGCCGGACTCACTTCAACGCCAGTCGGAACACCGTTCACGATTACTCTTCCTACTTTTTGGGAGAGAAGCTGAACGCATTGGCTTCCGAGCTCCTGTTCCGCGGAATCGGTGAATACAGAAGCGGTAAGCTGACCGTTCAGAACGGAAAGACATTCCAGCAGCTGGTTTCCGTCTTTGCAACTTATGACCAGTATAAAGGAGCCGAAGACTTCTTCCTGGCGCTTTTCGTTTTCGATGAATTCTTTTCCCGGAATAGAAAACACGGCCGGGTGAATAGTATTTAATGGCTCATCTGCGTTTTCGGCAAGAATTTCTGCTCCTTCCCGCTGGAATGCTTTTGAGCTTTCGTAGTTTTTTTTGATGGAAGGATTCAGCATGACCTGGGCCGGCGTTTTTTCCAGTAAACCCGTAAGCTGTGAAACGAAGTCGCTGGACTCCGGGCTTTCTGTTAAGAACAACAATCCGGGGCTGGTGCAGAATTGACCGGCATTCAGTGCAACGGAGGCTGCTACTTTTTCAGCAATTTCTTTCCTGTTCTTCTGAATGGCCTGTGGAAGAACGACTACCGGGTTAACACTTCCCATCTCGGCAAATACCGGAATCGGGATTTTGCGCTCCTGCGCCAGTTTGCGGAGGGCCATTCCACCGTTAAAGCTCCCTGTAAAACCAACTGCTTTGATACGCTCGTCTTTCACCAGCTGTTCGCCAACGGTAAATCCTTTGGCCTGTAAATGGGAGAAAACGCCTTCCGGCATTCCCGTTGCTTTTGCAGTGTTGATAATAATTTCAGCAACCAGCTCGCTCGTATAAGGGTGCATAGCATGACCTTTTACGATCACCGGGCATCCGGCAGCAAGCGCTGAAGCACTGTCGCCGCCCATGGTGGAATAGGCAAAAGGGAAATTGCTGGCTCCGAAAACGACAACAGGACCAAGTCCAATATTTACTTTCCTGAGATCCGGTTTTGGTGCTGGTTTTCTGTCCGGATCAGCGGAATCGATCACAGCGTTGAGGACCGTTCCGTTGAGAATGGCGTTTGCATAAGATTCCAGCTGAAATGAATTCCGGGTAAGCTCAGTTCTGGCCCTGTCTTTTGGCAGGCCGCTTTCGGTGGAAAATGCTTGTATTAGCTCTTCGGCACTTTCTTCCATCGCTTTTGCAATGGCTTTCATGAATTCCGCTCTTTTCTGAACCGGTAATTCCGAATAAACGGGAAATGCTGCTGTTGCTAGCCGGATGGCCTCATCGGTTTCTTCAGCCGTGGCTTCGTGAAAGTGTACAGGCAGTAATTCGTTCGCAGCCGGATCCATCGATTGAAAAGTAACCGATCCTTTCTGCGAAAACCCGTAACCGATGTGGTTTCCTCCACGAACAGCTTTCATGGAACTGCCTGCTGATTAAGCCTGTTCGATCTGGTAAGAATAGCTTTCCATGATCTGGTTAGCCAGGAGCTTCTTACAAGCCAGCTCTACTTTTTCCGTAGCTTCAGCCTGATCCGCAGCGTCGATGAACAGACGTACGTGACGACCGATACGAACGCCCGATACTTCAGGTAATCCGATGGTTGACATACTGTTGGAAACGGCTTTTCCCTGTGGATCCAATAATGCGTCCAATGGCATTACGTCGATTTCAGCTTTGAATTTCATTTGTTTGTTTTTGTTGTCCGCCACGGCGAACGTTGTTTATTAGTGAGAATAACAGGTACAAAAGTATAATAATGGGAACAGACCATACCAACAAAGTCGGAATAAGTATTCCACAACTTATCAAGAACAGGTAGCGGACCTCGTTTCCTTTCCAGCTGAAGGTTTTGAATTTCAAGGCGAACAACGGGATCTCGGCTACCAGTAATAAGGACATGACAATGATGATCGGGATGAGTACTGCCGGTTGAGTAAGCCATATAATAAGGTCATGCTGCCAGCCTGTCGTACGGGCAAATTGCGTCAGCAGCAAAGGGAAGGCACAGAAAAAGATCGTGTTTGCAGGGGTTGGCAATCCGATAAATGATTCCGACTGACGCGTATCTATGTTGAATTTTGCGAGACGGAACATGGAGAAGAAAGGAATAATGAGCCCGGCAAAAGGAATCCAGTTAACGTTCCTGAACTGCAACATGCTTGTTACCCACATATTCCAGTTAAACGTGACATGCTGACTGAAGGGAATTGTTTCGACCGAAAAGTCGACGGTAATGTATTCTCCCATCTTAAAAAGATCAGGATGGCCCAGTGTAATAACAGCGTTTGCCAGCACCACCATCATGATGATTCCCGGCGCCAGTCCAAATGTCACCATGTCTGCCAGCGAGTCCAGTTGTTTGCCTAATTCTCCCTGCTGATTCAGCAAACGTGCGGCAAATCCGTCGAAGAAATCCAGCACGGCTCCCAGGAAGATAAAGTAGGGTGCAATGTCTATTCTTCCGGCAAATGCGAGAAAAATCGCTAGTACTCCGCACATTAGATTAGAGGCGGTAATCAAATTGGGTATATTAAACATTTGCATAGGCAAAATGAACAAATAATGACTTCTATTAGATCTGAATGGTGTAAATTTACGTTTGTAATCGGGTTTAACTATCCCGCAACACAATTTTTTATAAAAGATGCAGTTATCCGTTAGCGTACTCAAACATGGATTCATGAAATTTAACCTTCTGATTGTTGCCTTCTCACTTACTGCTGCCAACTTCGCTTTTTCACAAGGATCACTTGCACCCAAATATTCCAATGAATTCCTCGCTATCGGTGTAGGAGCTGATGCTCTTGGACTTTCAAATGCTGTTGTTGCACAAACCCAGGGAGTCAACAGCGGTTACTGGAATCCAGCCGGACTGACGGCCACCAATAAATGGCTCGATATAGGGCTGATGCATTCAGAATACTTTGCCGGGATCGCAAAATACGATTACCTCGGGCTGGCGCACTCGATAGACGATAAAAGTGCAGTAGGATTATCCATTATCCGCTTTGCCGTTGACGATATTCCGAACACCACGCAGCTCATCGATAATGAGGGAAATGTGGATTATGACAGAATTACAACCTTTACAGCCGCCGATTACGCCTTTTTATTCTCTTATGCGCGCAAGCTGAATGTGGAAGGATTGAGCGTAGGAGGGAACTTCAAGCTTATTCACCGCAAAGTCGGTGATTTTGCTTCATCCTGGGGATTTGGCCTCGATGCCGGAGTGACCTATAAAATGAATGAGCACTGGAAATTCGGAGGCGTTGCCCGTGATGTAACTTCAACTTTCAATGCGTGGGTATTCAACCTCGACGAAACAACCAAGGAAGTATTTGTGCTCACAGGGAACGAAATTCCGCAGAACGGGCTGGAACTGACACTTCCGCGTTTTATTCTCGGATCGAATTACCGGACTGATCTCGGAAAGAAAGGCATTTACTTTTCAGGAGAGCTCGATCTCGACCTCACAACAGACGGAAGACGTAATACATTGCTGAAATCGGGACTGATCAGCGCGGATCCGCACATCGGGCTTGCATTCGGGTTCAAAGATATCGTTGCGTTGCGCGGAGGTATTTCCAATGTGCAGTACATCAAAGAATTCGACGATTCCCAAAAGCTGACCATTCAGCCGAATATCGGTATCGGACTGCACATCCGGAATATTTTCCTCGATTATGCTTTTACCGACATCGGCGATCAATCCACTGCATTGTATTCTCACGTGATCTCATTGCGGCTTCTGCTCAATAAACCGGCCAACGCATTACCCAAAGAAGGATGAAACATTTAGTACGACTGCTGCTTTTTCTTGTTATTGCCAGTTCTGCTGCCGCGCAGAATTATGGGAATGAATGGATCAATTATTCGCAGAAGTACTTTGCTTTCAAGATTTACCAGACCGGCATTCACCGCATCGATCAGTCGGCTCTTGCGGCAGGGAACATTCCACTTTCTACCTTTGCCAGTGAGAATATTCAGCTCTTTGGGAAAGAACGGGAAATTCCCATCCTGGTAGTAGATGGAAACGACCATTCACTCGATCCCGGAGATTATATTCTCTTCTATGCGGAAATGAACGACGGCTGGCTCGATTCGTTAGTTTACCGTCAGCCGGGAGATATTGCCAACCCGGGATACAGCCTTTACAACGATACCATTCAATACTTTTTCAGCTGGAATACTTCCACGACCAATAAGCGTTTCGCAGCGGACAACGACACTGATTTCAGCGCTTATACTCCGGCCAGCTACGTGTTGAAGGATTTGTCTTCCAGAGGATCTGATTTTTACAGCGAAGGTTACAAGCAGGACTTGGCTTCCGGTTCGATTTATGCGGCAGGCGAGGGCTGGGCAATCACTTACGACGCTACCAGCAATGTAAGCGGCGATGGCTTCCAGGCTGTAAATGCTCCGACTTCCAGTGTTTATACCGGTCCCGATGCGCCGGAGGCGAAGCTCCACGTCAGCACGGTTTCCGATTCGAGGTCAGCGGCTACCGGACCTTACAATCACCACCTGCGAATGGATCTCGGAGTTTCCAATTACCCGCTGATCGATTCGAGCTATAACGATTACAAAATGATCAAGTTCGACCGGATAATCCCGGTTTCTGTGCTTTCATCGGGCATTACGCCCATCAATTTCAGGATTATTTCCGATTACGGAGCTGTAGTCGACCGTCAGAAATTCAATTATTACAAACTCACTTACGCCAGGCAAACGCACTCGAATAACCAGTCTTTTGACGATTTTCGCGTTCCCTATAACAGCGGAGGCACGAAATCGCTCATCAATCTCCAGGGATACACCGGAACAGCTCCGGTGATCCTGAGCTTCGGTCCGCAGCCAAAATCGCTTACCGGAGTGTTGTCTTCCGGGACCTGGCAGTTCCTTGTACCTAATTCAGGAGTGAACTCAACGAGCCGGGTGATTATCGGAGAGGTTACAAACGCAATCAGCGTATCCGGATTTTCGGCTGTGAACGGAAGCGGCCAGTTTACGGATTTCACCGCCCTGAGCATGGAAGAAGCCGTCTTAATGGTGTATCATCCGCTGCTTCAGAGCTCCACGGCCGATTATGCGAATTACCGTTCTTCTTTCCCGGGCGGAAACCGCAATGTGGTACTAGCCAACATCAATGAGCTTTACCAGCAATATGGCGGAGGAATTCCCAAGCACATCATGGGAATCCGGCGCTTTGCATTGCAGGCTTACGACCTGGCTACGGTGAAGCCCGCTGCGCTTTTCCTGGTTGGAAAAGGAATTTCCGAATACGGAGGAACACGGAAAAATCCGGCTGTTTATGCCAACTCACTGATCCCTAGCTTCGGCTATCCTTCCAGCGATATAGCCATCACAGCCGGATTAGCCGGAACACACTGGGATCCGTTGATCCCGACAGGACGGATTTCCGTAAGCACCAATGTAGAGCTTCAGAATTACCTGAATAAAGTGCAGCAGTACGAAGCGGTCCAGGGAGCTAACAGTCCTGTGAATTCTGACTGGCAGAAACAAATACTTCATTTTGTCGGTGGATCGGATGCCGATCAGCAGTCGCGCTTCCGGCGATTTATGGATACGATGGCTGTTGTTATCGAGGGACCACTGTACGCAGGGAACGTAAGCTCTTATTATAAAACGAGCAGCGATCCGCTCGACCCGGCGGTTATTTCCGGCGTGAACGACCAGATCTCCAGCGGAGTTTCCATCATGAACTTTTTCGGTCACGCTGCGGCATCGAACAACGGTTTCGAGATCAATATCGACGAGCCTTCGAACTGGGATAACCAGGGGAAATACCCGGTTGTTATCGGGAATTCCTGCTATAACGGAAATATTTTTGCCAATGGGATTTCCACTTCCGAGCAATTCGTGAACCTGCCGAATGAAGGCGCCATCGCTTTTATATCCAGCACATTCATAGGCTACGACAGCCCGCTGAACGATTATTCCAACAAGCTTTACCACCATTTCAGCCATCTTTCCTACGGCGAGCCTATCGGTTTGCAGATGCAGCGCACGATCCGCGATATCCAGTTCCCGGACCCAACGAACGAAGCTACTATTTTCGAATCCACTTCGACGCAGATGACACTTCACGGCGACCCGATGCTGAAAGTGAACTGGCACACGGCCCCGGAGATCGAGATAACGCAGGAAGGCGTTTACTTCGAGCCTGTGAATCTCAACCTGACCGTTGATACGATCGACATGTACCTGATCGTGAAGAATCTTGGTCAAAGCGTAACCCAGCCTTTCAATATCGAGATCCGAAGGAACTTCCCGGGATCTGTGACCGATTCGGTTTATATTCTTCCACGTACCCACCTCGATTACATCGATACCATTCATTTCCGTTTTCCAATGCAGCCGAACATAGGGATAGGTGAGAACGTTTTCAGCATTAACGTCGACATTCCTTCGCAGATCGCCGAAGCGCACGACGAATACGGCAACAACCAGCTTCAGAAGACGCTGTTCATTCGCGTGGACGGCATTCAGCCGGTTTATCCTTACGATTTTGCGGTCGTTCCTATCGACAGCGTTACGGTGAAAGCCTGTACGATCGATCCGATTGCCCCGGCCAGGACTTACCTGTTCGAATTGGATACGGTTCATTATTACAATAGTCCACAGTACCGGAAGTTTACCATTACCGATGTCGGTGGAGTGAAGGAAGTGAATCCCAGCCAGTGGAAAAATGTAAACGGCAATCCGTTCCCGCTGGTTTGTACCGACAGCACCGTTTACTTCTGGCGGGTAGCCGTTGACAGCTCCGTGCTGGTATGGAACGAATTCTCCTTCCAGTACATTCCGGGGAAAGAAGGCTGGGGGCAGGACCATTTCTTCCAGTTCAAGAAGAACAGCTTTTACGGGATCGATTACGATACGCTGAACAGGATCAGGACTTTTCCGCCGCCTGAGGCTCATGAGATTGAAATCCGAGCGTATGATACTCCTATTATCTGGAGCGCCTGGTACCTGGATGGAGGCGATCCACAGGAATATGCGTGTTTGTTTGGTGGAAACCCGGCCATTTATGTCTTTGTAATCGATCCTGTGACGCTTGAACCGTGGGCGACAAGGTATCTTTCTGAAAATCCGGATCGCCATTATGGAAACGGGAATGATAATCCTGACGGACCAGGGCCTATCTGTCCATCGTGCCGTCCCCGCCCTGATAAATACTTTGCTTTCGAACAGAACGATCCGGTACAACTGGCGGCGTTTAGTAACATGATCGAGAATGAAATACCTGCAGGACATTATGTAGGGATCTACACCCCCATACAGACTTCCTATTCAGACTGGGATGCTCTGTATCCGGGAATCTATAATACCTTCCAGTCAACGATCGGCTCAACGCTGGTCAATAACACACAACCCGAAAAACCGTTCACTCTTTTTTACAAGAACGGCGATCAGTCAACGCTTACAGAGAAACATTATCCTGATTTCATTGTCGATAACGAAGGTCATGGAGATCGGGTTACATTGACGGCAACGATTCTCGAATCACAGTATTCAGGAATAGAAAAAACACCTTTCATTGGTCCGGCCATTGAGTGGAACACCGTATTCTGGAAACGCGATTCACTGGAATTGTTTGCTTCCGACAGCGTAAGGCTTTACATCGAAGCCTACGACGTGAACCGTGCGCTCCAGGTAACGATCGATACCTTATTCTCTCCGAATGACTCCCTACTGAATTTCAACAGTATTTTACCGGCAGCGACTTATCCTTACCTGAAACTGGGCGTTTATTACAGCGATGTGCAGTTCTTTACGCCTGCACAGGTCGACCGTCTGCATGTGCTCTATCAGCCCGTTCCCGAAGCGGCCATTGACGGAACGCTTGCTTACTTCATCGATCCGCTTCAGGATACTTTGTTTGAAGGACAGGAAGTTTCTTTTGCCATCGATGTGCGGAATATCAGCGCTTACGACATGGATTCCATCCTGATACGTTACTGGGTAGAGGATATGAACCGCGTGAAGCACTACATTCCTTATCCGAGACAAGGTGCGCTGCTTTCGGGACAGACTATTCGCGATACGATTCATTTCTATACGCTTGACCGTGCGGGGCTTAACTCGCTCTGGATGGAGGTGAATCCTTACGTGAACGGTTCTGTTGTGGTGACCGATCAGCCGGAGCAGTTTCACTTCAACAACCTGCTGCAGCTGCCTTTCTATGTGAGCCCGGATGATGTGCACCCTCTTCTCGATGTGACCTTCGACGGGAAGCACATTCTGAACAAAGATATCGTGAATCCGCAGAGCGAGATCCTGATCACACTCAGGGACGACAATCCGTGGCTGATCATGAACCAGGATGCGGATACTTCGCTGTTTGGGATCTACCTGACCGATCCGGCTGGCATCCAGCGCAGGATCCCATTTATCGGGGCCAACAACACTGTGGTGATGCAATGGATCCCTGCAGAGGGACAGAACAAGAAGTTTAAGATCATTTACCCGGGCTTCTTCGAGCAGGACGGCATTTACACCTTGCTCGTGCAGGGAACGGATAAAAGCGGGAATATTTCAGGGGACATCGAATACCGGATCAGCTTTGAGGTCATCCGCGAGTCTTCCATCACGTATATGATGAACTACCCGAACCCGTTCTCTACCAGCACACGTTTTGTGTTCACGCTTACAGGATCGGAAGCTCCCGACGATATGATCATACAGATCATGACCGTTACAGGCCGTGTGATCCGTGAAATTACCGAAGCCGAGATTGGCCCGATCTCCATCGGACGAAATATCAGTGAATATGCCTGGGACGGAACCGACGAATTCGGTGATCCGCTGGCAAACGGTGTTTACCTCTACCGGGTGAAAGCAAAGATCAACGGGGAAGACATCAAGCACCGGGAATCGGGCGCTGATTCGCATTTCAAAAAGGAGTTCGGGAAGATGTATCTGATGCGATGAAGAATTATCAATTAGCAAGGATCAATTATAAAGACGGTCACACAAAGGGCGGACTCTTTATCTAATTGAAACGGAAGCGCTGGGTGGATTATCAATTCGCAAGGATCAATTATCAAGGAATCAGTTGGATAAGACGTGTTTTTGCGTTATCTTGAGATCTGAAAAGAGGCTGTTTATGTATTCGTTTTAGGAATTCAAGAATTGCTTTCTGCCGCTATTGCACCGCTGTATCTCCACTTTAAATCCGCTGTTTCTCCTTCTTTCGTCTTTCATTTGTAGTTCTGTAATACATCTATGGTAACTCTCTGACAGGTATGTTAGAGCTATCGTGCAGCAGTGAGTATAAAGTCCATTACGGCTATGATGCGGCCAATTTCCTTACAAACCCCAACCTGATCATGCTCTCCGCGATTGCCAGGTTCGGCACCCAGCTGATCCACGACAGGAGCATGTAGGCATCTACCGGGTGGAGATTGATTTCCCCGAGATCCATCAGGTAAGCGTAGAACCGCAATGTGACTGCTGAAAGTGTGAGGGCGTAGCTTCGGAGGAGAAAGTTTCCGTGCTTTATCCGGTTTCCTCTCCGGATGAAAAAATAGCCCAGGTATGTCACCGTGATCCAGCAGCTGCTGAGCAGTACAAAGCTAATCTTCGTTAGCAGGTTTCCATTGGCGTAGAACGACATGATCAGTGCGGAAGGCCCGCTGATAAACAGCACGAATACCAGGTAAATCTTCCCGAGCCTGCGGTGCCATTTCGGATGGTCCCGGATCATTTTCCGGCTAAACTGGAACAATCCCGAGAGGATGATCACAGGACTTGAAAAAATGTGGATGTAAAAGCTCCATCGCCACCAGTCGAGGTGATAGATGAGCTGTTTGGTCAGCAGAAAATCGGTATTCTTCTCGAAAGCCAGGTAAGGAACGGTGAGCAGAACGAGCAGGTAAACAGCATACAGGATCACTCCTGCGACAGTGCTTTTTAAAACGGTGCGGGGAAGATCAACCAACGCCATAATAGCTGTAAATGCTTCTTCCTTCGCCCTCCAAGAGATATTGGGTGTATTCAGGCTGTGTAACGATCCTGAAAGTACTGGTCCGGGAAGGGAAGACCGGATTTTCCTGCCAGTCGATCGTGAGCTGATCTCCGTTCAGTCTCCAGCTGCCCGTAAATTCTTCTTTCTGATCGCGGTAATCGTCGTTTTTAGAAGGGTAATAGACATAGGTGCACAATCCGCTCTGATCAAAGTTGAATTCTCCCAGGCTATCGGCGGCATAGGCGAAGAAGCTGGCAAAGTTTGCCGGTGTAATGGCCTCTCCCTCTCCGGGCAATTCCATTTTGGCGAGCTTAAAGGTCTTAACGGCCAGCTTCGGATCGTTGGGCTTCCAGCTTCCCGAGATCCCGAAGGTTTGCCGGTCTGCAGAAAGTTTGAAAACGCCGTCGTATTTATTGTCGCCCGGCTCGGCAAGCTCCATATCGATGGTGGTAGCAGTTGCAGTCACTTTTCCGCTGATATTCCGCTGCAATCCTTTTACGATACTGTAGCCTACGGCATGGCCTTCACTCACATAATTAATGACTATTCGCAGCTCTGTTCCCCCGAAGTCGCCGTAATAGATGCCCTTGAGCGTATCATAATAAAACGGTTCGAGCACAGCTGTTGAATCTGCGGATGCGCTTGTTTCTCCGGCCCTGCCTGTTTTTTTGTCTGCGCCACAGGAAGAAAGAAACAGGGTTAAAATAAAAGCTGCTGTAAGAAAGATGCGGTTATTCGCCATGGAAGTTCGTTTAAGTTGCCGACCGGATTCAAACATACGGAAAATCATTGTGTGTGATGGTTTTTTACCACAAAAGGCACAAAAGAGAAGGCATATAGGATGCACTGTGTTTGAGAGGACCCGCTAGACCAGGCAGGCCGCAAAAGGTTATCACCTTACGGTGATTTGAATATGATACTGTATTGTGACAGCTGCTAATTCTGCGGCGTAAAATGCAATTGCTCATTGTTAATTGTGCATTGTGTCCTATATTTGCACAACTTCTGAAAGAACTATGAAATACCGTCGCATTCTGCTCAAATTAAGTGGTGAATCCCTCATGGGAGACAAACAATTTGGAATTGATAATAACCGTTTGAACGTTTATGCCAACCAGATCAAAGAAATCCATGGATTGGGCGTTGAAGTAGCGATCGTTATAGGCGGAGGAAATATTTTCCGGGGCGTCCAGGCAGAAGAAGGTGGAATGGACCGCACGCACGGAGATTACATGGGAATGCTCGCAACGATGATCAATTCCATGGCATTACAGGCAGCTCTCGAAGCTGTGGGACTGAACACCAGGCTGCAATCGGCTATCGAGATGAAAGAAATTTCCGAGCCTTATGTACGAAGAAGAGCTGTTCGTCACCTGGAGAAAGGCCGTGTGGTGATCTTCGGAGCCGGAACCGGAAATCCGTTCTTTACAACCGATTCGGCCGCTTCACTGAGAGCTATCGAGATCAATGCCGATGTTATCCTGAAAGGAACACGCGTTGACGGCATCTACACTGCCGATCCGGAAAAAGACCCTACAGCCACCAAATACGATTCGATCACTTTCGACGACGCTTATGCGCAGGGACTGAAAGTGATGGATATGACAGCCTTCACGCTCTGCAAAGAGAACGATTTACCGATCATTGTATTCGATATGGATACGCCGGGAAATCTGAAGCGTTTGCTGGAAGGCGAACAGGTAGGAACAATTGTACGTAATTAACCCATTTTCAATACTGCATCATGATTGAGGATTTACAGATGATCTACGACGAGCTGAAACAATCAAACAGCAAATCGATTACCCATTTAGAGAATGAATTGCTGAAGATTCGCGCAGGAAAAGCGATGCCCTCCATGCTTAACGGCGTTATGGTGGATTATTACGGCTCTCCGACACCGATACAGCAGGTTGCCAACATCAACTCGATGGACGCAAGAACGCTGACCGTCCAGGCGTGGGAAAAAAACATGCTGAATGAGATCGCGAAAGGGATCATCAATTCAAACCTCGGTCTCAATCCGCAGAGCAATGGCGAGCAGCTGATCATTTCCATTCCGCCTTTAACAGAAGAGCGCCGTAAGGACATGGTGAAAAAGGCGCGTGCCGAAGGTGAACATGCGAAAGTTGGTATCCGCAACAACCGCAAAGATGCCATCGACATGGTGAAAGATCTAAAGAACGACGGGCTTTCGGAAGACCTTGCCAAAGACGCAGAAACGGAGATCCAGACGGTTACCAACGCTTTCATTAAAAAAGTGGATGACGAGATCGAGCTGAAAGAGAAAGACATTATGACTATCTGATCCTATGCGTTTTCTCCTCCTTTTGCTGCTGCCGGTTCTCCTTGTTTCGTGCAATAAGAACAAGCCTGTAGCCAAAAAGCTCGAGGGAAAATGGCATTTATACAAGCTGCTGCTCGACGACGGTTCCTACGTGGACAAAGATGAGATCTACGAATTTGCCAAGGGTTCGACCGACGGAACCACTTACTCCGGATGGACGCGCTACACAGCTTCGGATACCATTTACGGCGAATATTTGGTGAGCGAAAAAGGCATGAAGATCATCCTTCGAAATGAGAACACTATTCCTATTACATCCGATACGTCGAACCTGGAAGACATGGATAAGAAAACGCTTATTTTCAGAACGAAGGCGGGAGTTCATTATTTTGATAAGGTGAATTGAGGGATTTTGGATTTTTGATGATGGATTTTGAATTTTACCGCAGAGGACGCTGAGAGATTTTGGATCAAGCCAGCGGGGGGACACGTTTTTGGATGATTGATTTTGGATTGAACCACAAAAGGCACAAGAGAACACAAAGATTACTTTGAATGATTGATCACGCCAGCGGGCGGACACGTTTTTGAATGATTGCTGCTTAATTGCTAATCTTTGGTTGTCGCTTGTGTCACTATTCAACTAGTTTTTTCAGAAAACAACGTTCTGATAACGCACCGATTAAAATTAAAACAGTAGTTTCGCAAAACTATTTGTGAGTTGTTTTTAGCTGCTATTCTCAACCCAATGAAATTATAACCTGTTACTAATTGCATCAAGAAACGTTCTCCTTCAACAACTCACGATCAACCTCCGGAATCTCATGAATTACCTGCTTCTTATACTCACCTTTATCATAACCCTGGGCGCGCGTTCGCAATATTCGGGCCTTCCTATCACCCTTTCCATTCCTTACGACCAGGATACGATCGAAGAAACAGAACCCACTTTTGTCTGGCAGGCGAACCTGGAAGCTATCCAGTCGGATCCGCGTTTAACCCAGCAGATCGTTGTTGCGGAGATCGGAGAGGATCAGACTCCTTCCGAAGCTCTATCACTGAATGTTCCCGTTTTTATACGCCAGGAGCTTCAGACCAATTCCATTGCTTACAGCTCAACGGATTATGAGATGCTGAAAAACGTCTGGTATGCCTGGCAGGTCAGTTACCTATTTAACGGTACGGTTGTTCAGCAATCGGAAGTATGGAAGTTTATCAATGCGGATCCATTAAAACCTGTAAAACAATATATCGGTCTTCGCCGGCAGCCCGATGCGGCCGTTTACACACTAACAGAGCCCTATCTGTACCTTAAGATCAGTGAACAGGGAACGCTGGATATGAAAGCCACCGTCAGGACTCCGTCGGGTGAGAAGAAAACCGTTACTATGCTGCCTGAAGGCTCAGCATCGTCTCCGGCTACAGTTGTGTCGAACGGCGCGCTGAATTGTACCGTTGACCTGACTCCGCTTCACCTTGAAAAAGGAGATTACACATTTTACTGGTTAACCCCTGAAGGAAGAAAATGCCAGCTCCGGTTCTGCCTCAAGGACTAATTACTATTAATGCTCACTACGACTCTCTAATATTCGCTCTTATGAAAGCTAAACTGCCTGAAAACAGTACAAGATCCCTTGCCTGGATGCTGCTGCTCATTTTCGTGTCCGAACTGATCGCCCCGTCAATTGCTTTTGCCGGTGGGCCCGACCAACCCGAAGTTCACGGGTTTACACCGATTGGCATGTCAGACATGGTGGATCCGTTTACGGGAGATTTTTCCTATAATATTCCGCTGATGGACGTTGAAGGTTACCCGATCAACATTGCCTACAATGGCGAAGTGACAATGGACCAGGAAGCCAGCTGGGTAGGATTGGGATGGAACCTGAATGTGGGATCGGTTGTAAGAAGCATGCGGGGAATTCCGGATGATTTTAACGGCGAGACCGTTCAGCACACCACTTACATGAAGCCGAACCGTACCATAGGCCTGGATGTTGGTGCAGCCGTGGAGCTTTTCGGGAAAAGTAAAAAGAAAAAACTGAACGACGACGACCCTTTGTCTTTGAGTGCAAGCCTTGGGGTCAATTACAACAATTACACTGGTTTTGCCACGCAGTTTTCATTCGGACCATCGTTCAATTTTGCCAAAGCGAACGGGCATTCGATGACCGCCGGATTTCAGCTTTCAGGGAGCAGTGAGAACGGTGCAGGCTTTGCGCCGTCGCTGAGCTTTCAGAAAAAAACAGAGCTTGAAAGAATCACTCAAAAGTCGCTTTCCGCTACCATCGGCTCTGCTTTAAACTCAAGAGCAGGGTTATCCTACATTAGTTATAAAGCATCTTATTTTAAGCTAAAGACCGATGATAAGAAGAAAAATTCAAGCTTCGGCTTTAATGAAACAAGCTACGATCTCGGACTGAACTCTTATTCACCTTCTTCGGGACCTTCCATGTTTGGCCTGTCGTTAAGCGGAAGTGTGAAGCTTGGTCCCGATTTCACTGGCTTTGACGGCACCTTCGACCTTGGAATTTCCTATTCGTCGCAATGGATCCCGAAAGACCAGGTAACAATCGAAACTCCTTCATACGGCTATTTTTACCTGGAAAACGGTCAGCAAAAGGAAAAGGCACAGCTGGATTTTAACCGTGACAACGACGGATCGTTTACGAAGTATACGCCTAATCTTCCCAGTACGTTTATGACGTATGACATCTTTTCTATCCAGGCGCAGGGAGCGGGAGGAAGCTACAGGGCTTTCAGGAACGAGGTCGGTTATGTGTTCGATCCGAAAGTAACTACCAGCAGTGCCTCGGGCAGTTTCGGATTTGAAGCCGGAATTGGGAACGTTGCAAAATTCGGAGCTGATTTCAGCGTCAATTACACCAATTCCCACACCGGTGGCTGGACAGGCTTTCTGAACCAGGCCAAAAATACCGTGAAGTTCGAGCCGGCTGCCACCGGGCTGGAAACCTACGCCATGCAAAACGCTTCGGAAAGCTCAGTAGATTCAGATCCGCTGATGAGTTCCATGGGTGGTAGCAAACCTTCCTTTTTTCCTCTTTTTGGTGACGTGAATGCTGTTTACGCGGACGACAAATTAAAAACCGGACCGGCATTCCAGGATCTGACCGGCAATAACAGAACCAGCAGGATCAAGCGCAACGAATTGCTTCAGTTTCTGACCCATGGCGAGCTGGCAGATCATTCGGGGCTGGACGATCTGCATCCGCAAATTCACAGCGGTGCCAAAAATCACCACATCGGGCAGGTAACGCAGCTGGGAACGGATGGCCGGCGCTATGTTTTCGGCATTGCGGCCTACAATCATTTCCAGGAAGAAACCACTTTTGCAGTCGGCAAAACACTGGACGGAACGGCCGGAATTCCTGTTACCGATTATTTCGGCGGCCTGATCGACTATTCATCTGTCAATGCCGCGCAACTGCTTTCACCCGATAATCCTTACGGGATAGACAATTATTACAGCTCCTCCACAACACCGGCCTATGCGCACTCCTTTCTTCTTACCGCAGTTCTCAGCGACGATTACATCGATTCTGACCCGGTAAAAGGGCCATCGCAGGATGATATGGGCGCTTATGTGAAGTTTGACTACGAAAAAGTAGATAACTATGAATGGCGCAGTCCGATGCAGGATCATACCGCATTCCGGAACGAAGGAATGAAAAGCGATCTGGCAGATGATAAAGCCAGTTTTGTTTACGGGAAGAAAGACCTGTGGTATGTAAAAGCGATCGAGACCAAAAATTACATTGCTGTTTTTGAGCTGGAAGACCGCTTGGATGCAGCCAGTTCGGATGGCCGTCATGGAGGAACAAATACGGCAAAGAACATGAAGCTTTTGCGCCGGATCCTTTTGTATGCCAAACCGGATTATGATGCCGACAGCCTGAATGCAGTTCCGCTGCAAGTGGTGCATTTCGAGTATGACTACCAGCTTTGCCAGGATTACCCGGGCAATGCCTTTCCGGTTACTGCCGGCAACCAGGGCGGCAAGCTCACCTTGAAAGAGATCTGGTTCAGCTACCAGGGCTCAGGCAGAATGAAGCGCAGCTCTTACACCTTTGAGTATGCCGGATTGAATCCTTCCTATAACATGAAAGCCGTTGATCGCTGGGGAAATTACAAGCCGACTTCTTCGGGAACAGAGAATACGACCTCCACACCGATGAATAACGCCGATTATCCGTATACCGATCAGAACAACACTAATACGGACAATTATGTTGCAGCCTGGTCTATGACTGCCATCAATCTGCCCTCAGGTGGAAGGATCGAGATCGGTTATGAATCGGATGATTACGCTTACGTGCAGCATTTGCAAGCCATGCAGATGTTTCCTATTGTAGGAACCTCGAACAGCATTGCTGACAATGATCCGGACCTGGATGATTTTGAGGTACACTCCGTTTCCGATAACGGCGATAAGAACCAGTTCATCTATTTTAAAATGAAGCCGGGGTTCACGGATGTGAATGACTATGTGAAACCGGGGCAATTTCTTTATTTCCGCTGTCTCGTCGATTTCAGGGATGCAGAGGCTGCTGATTCACCCACGAAATACGATTATGTTTCAGGTTACGGAATGGTAGGAGAAGTAAGTACCGTCGTTCACAACGGAACGCTGCTGGGAAGAATCGGTTTTATTGGCGAGCGCCTGCAGGATTCCGGAGCTTCCGAATACAACCCGATCTCAAAATTCGCTATTCAGTTTGGCCGGATGCAGCTTTCCAGGTACATAACCGAAAGCGGTGTTGGCGATCCGTCGGCTGAGAACAGCGAACAGGGGCTAACCGATTTTGCAAATTCCGTTGTGGGAGCATTTGCCAGTTTCGAAGAACTCTTCGATGGCCCCAATAAAGTGATCTGGGAAAAAGAGCGCGGGCGCAACATCGTTATGAACAAATCATTTATCCGGCTTTATGAGCCTTCCCATAAAAAACTGGGCGGCGGTCACCGTGTGAAGCAGATCCGTATGTATGACAACTGGGATGGAATGACAGGGAACGCTAATGCCGGTTATTACTACGGACAGGATTTCAGTTACACGCTTCCCGACGGAACTTCTTCCGGTGTGGCCAGTTATGAGCCGCAGGTGGGTGGAGATGAAAATCCATGGCACCGCCCCATTGCTTATTCGAACAAGATACGCTGGGGAACTGATAACAAGCTTTACCAGGAAGAGCCTTTGATGGAATCCCAGTTCCCGTCTCCTTCTATTGGGTATTCGCGCATAACGGTTAGTGACCTGGAGCGGGCAGGCGTCGTGAGAACGGCAACGGGAAAAGTGGTGAAAGAATTCTACACGGCGAAAGACTTTCCGACTATTGTGAAAGCTTCCGATGTGGACCTGAGAACTTCCAACAGCTTTCTTCCTTTTCTGCCGAAATACCAATTACTGACAGCTTCACAGGGCTTTACCATTGAGCTGAACGACATGCACGGGAAACCGAAAAAAGAAAGCGTTTATGCGCAGGCAAATGACGACGGGGCGTTGAGCACAGTCGACTATTTCTACCAGCAGGCGCCGCTTAACCTGGACGGGATTACCAATTACAGGCTCACCAACAATGTGAAGACCATTAATGCACAGGGAGTTCAGGCTTCGGCAGAAATCGGAGTGAAGTACGAAGCCGTAGCCGATTTCAGGGAAAGCGCTACACTATCGGCAGGAGGAAGCATAGATCTGAACGTCAACTCCTTTATGTTCGGATTTATTCCTATCGTTGTTCCCATAGCCTGGCCTGCGCTGGATATTTCGAACAACCAGTTCCACAGTACAACGCTCAATAAGGTTGTGAACCGTTTCGGGATACTGGAAAAGATCGTTGCAAACCAGGACGGATCAGTTGTCGAAACGAACAACCTGGCTTACGATGCAGAAACAGGTGAAGTGCTGTCAACGCAGACGACTACCAATTTTAACGATAAAATATACAGCATGAATTACCCTGCTTACTGGCATTACGACCAGATGGGGCAGGCTTATAAGAACATCGGTATACAGTTCGGGAACGGCATCGATTTCAGCTCATCCGGTTTTGCGGCCATTCCAACGGCAGGAACTTATTTCGTTGCCGGAGATGAGCTTGCGGTATCCTCTTCCAACGGAGCGTTCCCGGCTTTCCGGGGATGGGTCGTAAGCGTTGCTCCTGCCGGCATATCAGTTGTTAGCAAATCCGGGGCTCCCGTTACCGTTCAGAATGCCACTGTCAAAGTGATCCGATCGGGAAGAAAGAACAAGCAAACGGTCTCGATGGCCAGCCTGACCTCACTTGGCAGCCCGCTCAACGGGATCGGATCCAATGCCTATGCCAGTGTGCTGAATGCCGGTGCGGTAGAATTCAGCCAGGTATGGAAAACCTATTGCGATTGCTTTAAAGACGAAGGGGGAGATCCGACCACCACCAATCCTTACGTTATGGGAACACTTGGTAACTGGCGACCGGTGAAATCTTATACCCATCTCAGCGGAAGAACCCAAAGCGATTTCGACAATAATACGAATATCCGTAAAGACGGCGTTTTCACCAGTTATACTCCTTATTACAAACTGATCAACGGAACATGGGTGAAAAACCCACTGAACTGGACCTACGTTTCAGAAGTAACCGCTTTCAGTCCGAACGGAATGACACTCGAAACCAGGGATGCGCTCGGAAGGTATTCGGCGAGCCTGTTCGGTTATAACAATACACTTACAACCGCTGTTGCAGCCAATACACGACTGGAACAACTTGTATTTGCCGGTTTTGAAGACATCGATTATACCAATTGCTCGGATCAGCAGATCCGTCTTGTATCTACTTCCGGTATTGAACAGATTGAATCTGAGGCGGAAATGAACAGAACAGATGCACACACCGGTCGGAACAGTATGAAAGTCATGGCCAACAAACCGATTAAGTTTACGCTTGGTGCCCCGGCCTGTGAAGAAACAGGATGCCGCATGAGCATTGACTTCGATAATGAACCAGAGGTTATCAACGGACAAGCTCCTTACCAGCTGGAAGTGGAAGTGATCACCGGTTCGGTAGACGCGGTTATGAGCGGTGCAACAATTGTTTACACCGGGGACTATTCCAACTATTATGAAATGATCCTCACCGTTACGGATGCGAACGGCTGCAAAGTCATTCAACCTGTTAAAAAACAACTGGATTAAGTCATGAGAAAGATCTTATTCATTTTATCGGCCACTTTGATGGTCACGGCAGCTTCAGCGCAAACCAACACATCAGTGAGAGGAGCTCATTGTACGCCCAATCACCTCGAGAGGGATACGATAAAGCTGGAAAGCTCCCCGAACTGCATCAATGGCGACGCAACGGTTTTCTACCAGTTCTATGTGCCTGCATCTGCTACTGTCGGAGTTGCCATTGCTGATTTTTCGGTTAATTCGGGAACGTTCAGCTACCTCCTCTACGGCCCGTTCGAAACGCTCGAAGAAGGCTATTCACAGGTAGAAACGGGAACGGCTCCTGTTGTTGCCAGCTCTGTTACTGCCGGCAACTCACAGACCATTCCTGGTGGTGCAATTGTAGCCGGGAAAGTTTACCTGCTGGAACTGAAGCTGAGTAACTGCAATGTCATTATCTCAGGCGGGAAAAGTACCACTTATCCGTTTGTCTGCCACCCGGCCGGGTTGACATGCGATGATTGCCTCGGGCAGTTTCAGCCGTCTGCAGGAACCTACGTTTTCTCTGCCTGGACGAAAGAAGAGGGCGCGGCTGTTACGAAGACCACCTATACACAGCCAGTGGTGAGGCTGGAGATTACCGACGGTATAACTCCGGCGAACTACAGCTTCACACCTATAGGTGAAATCATAGATGGGTGGCAGCAGATCACGGGAGTATTCGATGTTCCCACCGGTATGACTTCCTTCGAGCTAACGTTTGAGGTAGATAAAGGTTCAGCACTGTTCGACGATATCCGTATTTTTCCTTTCGATGGAAGCATGATGAGCTATGTATATGATCCTAAGACGCTGCGCCTGATGGCAGAGCTGGACGAGCGGAACTACGCAAAGCTCTACGAATACGATGAGGAAGGAAAGCTTGTAAGGGTTAAGAAAGAGACTGAAAAAGGGATCATGACGATTACCGATACCCGTGAAAATACTGTAAAAAAACCGTAAGCCGGCTTTTAGCCGACACCAATACCTGTTGCTATGAAACAACTGATCATCCATTCTTTTCTGCTAGTGCTGACAGCTCTTTTCGGGCTGCATTCCAGGGCTGCGATCCTTCCTTCGTATACTTCGATCTATACACCTGTTGGCGGTACGCCTGTGAGCGTCGGGAATCCCGAAGCATTCACACAGGTCGTTATGGTTACGCCTTCAGGAGGAACACATACGGATCGTTTCAAAAAAGGCGTGGTGACCTTTGGGGTCAACCATCACTACCCGAATTATTTCTCTTCGATGCGGGTGGAGATACGGGTACACCTGATCGGCTGGACGGACCTGTCGTCTTCCAGCGACGTGGATACGACATTCCACCTGGAAATTTCATACAGCCCGGAAGATTCCCTCCAGTTTACCGATAAGCAGAGCCTTCTTTTTGAAAATTTGGAGAAGTATTCCATAGAGATTGAAGATATAGTAGTAAACGGCTCTGCGACGGGTACACTCCCGGCCAATCTTTACGTGAACGCCGATATATATGTGGACCGCTATTATGATTTCTCCGCGGCTGCGGTTAGTTTTCTTGACATCGTTGAGCCGTCAGAACTGGATCCCGATCATCTCATCGATTCCGATTGCGACGGTCATTACGACGAGCTGCTGATTACCTGGAAGCACTTGGAATCGGCTGAAGAATACCAGCTGGAGTGGGTTTATATCAACGATTTCAAACCGGACGGCACCTTCTACACTGACAGTGAGCTGAGCTATGATTTCAAGCATAATTCGACCCGGATAGCGACCACCGATAACGAATACAGGATCTCGCTGGCCTACGATCGCGGGTATATCTGTTACCGGGTCCGGGCGATCGGGCGGGCAACAAGCGATCTCACACAGCGGATCTTCGGGGTGTGGACGGAGCCTTCCGAACAGGGAACTGTTGACGGAGTGCGGTATTATTTCAAGAATTATTCCTGGCAGCCCGGGATGAACTGGCAGTTTTCGGCAACGTATGCGGAAGAGGGCAAGAAGAAGGAAGTCGTTTCTTTTTACGACGGAACACTCCGCAACCGCCAGATGGTGACCCAAGTGAACTCCGATAACAACACGATTGTCGGTGAAACGATCTACGACAGCCAGGGAAGACCGGTGATACAGGTATTGCCGACACCCGTCCAGGACCTGGATTGTGCGGCAGACGAGTCGCGGACTTCTTTGAAGTATTACCCGGATTTCACGCAGAACATGAGCGACGAAGCTTATAGCCGTTACGATTTCGATACGATCGGGGCAGGTGCTGACTCCTGCGCTATTCATGCAAAAGGAATGGGCAGCGGCAGCGGGGCATCCAGGTATTATTCCGGCGATAACCCGAACCAGCTGGGCGAACAGGCTTTCGTTCCCGATGCAGAACATTTCCCCTTTACCCAGGTAGAGTACACTCCCGACAACACCGGTAGAATTCGCCGGCAGGGCGGGGTAGGTGAAGACTTTCAGCTCGGATCCGGGCATGAGTCCCGTTATTATTACGGCCATCCCAGCCAGCTGCAGCTCGACAGGATGTTCGGCTCAGAGGTGGGAGACGCTTCGCATTACCAGAAAAACATGATGGTGGACCCGAACGGCCAGGTCAGTGTTTCCTACCTGGACCAGGAGGGAAGGGTGATCGCTACTTCACTTGCGGGGAGCGTGCCTTCGAACCTGACCGGGATCCCGAGTCAATCGGTGGCGGCTGTAACGTTAACAGAAGATCTCTTCAGCAAGGATACGCTTGGCAACAGCACATCGAACAGGCTGGTTTCAGACGGTCATGAAAAGCTTTTCAAGGAAGCGATCCTGGTGACGTCCGACAATACACCAATGACCTTCGATTACGCTATGAACGTGGAGGCTTTTTCAGACAGCTGCCTGGCGGAAGAGATCTGCTTTACCTGCGTGTATGACCTGGTGATTAAAGTGATCGATGAATGCGGGGTCGACCGGGTTGATGCTGCGGATACGATCATTCCTTCCAGGCTCGGGCAGTTTACACTGGATTCGCTTGGTATGCCGGTTTTCTCCATTTATTGTGAGCCTTCCGACTATGAGGGCGAATCGTTTACGCTCACACTGGGGATCGGGAGCTACCAGGTCATTAAATCACTCCGGGTGAATGAAGCGGCAAAAGCTTATTACCTGGCTGCTTACCTGGACAGCAACCTGAATACCTGTATCAAAACGCTGCACGATTTCGAGCTGGAATACCTGGCGAATACCAACTTCGACGACTGTATGCCTAAGACCAGCTGCGACTCGTGCATAGCGCACCTGGGAACGCTGGAGCAGTTCACCGCCACCGGAGGGACAGCCGTTCAGTACCAGTCGCGACTGGATTACTGCGCTGAGATTTGCCGGGAAATTACTCCATGCGAGGCCGAACACATCATGCTGCTGGGGGATATGTCGCCGGGCGGGCAATACGGACAATTCGAAGACGCCAATGGCCTTACCAATCCGACGGATGCCGTTTCCATTTATAATCCGGCCAACCGTTTGCCTTATTCGGAAGGGACTTCACAGATCAGCTGGCGAAACCCACAGTTCATTACTTCCGGCTTACCGGCTTTCGAGTACCGCAACGAAGACGGATCCACCCGGACAAGAATACAGGTTACCGCAACGCTCAACAGCTCAGGTGCGGTTACGGCTTCTATGCCCGCGGCCATCAGCGTTGATTCCGTTTTCCACGATGCCTCAACCGGTGAATACTATACTTACCCGGAATACCTTGCAAGCCTGGATGATTTTGTAAACGCGTGGCAGGCCTCCTGGGCCAATTCACTGATCGTTTATCACCCGGAGTATTCTTTCTACAGGACCTGTCTTGACTTTGGTGAAAAGACCCATGAAACGGATGCTTTTACCAGTGATTCTTTCGACAATCTTTTGAGGAAGACGGATACCTGGCAGGGGGCGGTAAGCGCAGGGCTGATCAAAAGCGATTATGCCAGTTATCCGAACGTGAACGACAGGCTAACCAACTGGTTCAGCTCCGTTACGACGGCCTGGGACCCTTTTGTTGTGAACCTTTCTGCTTACGACAATTACGGAACGGGGCTCGTTAGCCAGTTTGGCCATTACCAGTCGATCGGATCGGCTGATTTTTCCATGGCGGAAGTTGCTGCGATGTCTGTGCGCTGTTCGTCCGCAATGGGCGGCTTGCCGGCTATTTCCTGTTTCCGTTTCGGCGATGATGTGCTTATCGGTGACGCTGCCTACAACGATTCGATCCGGAATACCGAATGGCAGAACCTGCGCTCTTTTTACCTTTCAGCCAAGCAGCTGCTTCAGCATGAGCTGGCGGTAGACCGTTCGGTGAATAACGCTTCCTATTACGGTTACAACGGCTGTATAGGGAACACGAGCTTTAATCCTCATGAGAACGGCTTCTTCGATTACGTGTGGCCTGCTATCGCTTCGGCGCCTTATTTCAATGCGGCTCAGCCCTGCTCGATAACGACACATCCTTATTACAGGTACAAGGTGAAGCGCTTTATGTCGCCGCTGACCGATCTTAACGCGGATGTGAATAACGTCACCTACCAGAGTTACCTCATGACGGGGCAATGTCCGTCTGTGGCCAGCTTGCAGACTTTGCTCTCACAGGTTGCAGCTTCTGACTCACTGACGGATGCTTCTTTCCTTGTTTCGGAGTTCAACACCTTCAGCGGCTTTTACCTGGCTATGAACGACTATTACGTTTCTGCTCCCATGCCTGTGTATACCTGGACCCGAACCTATTTATCCACTACTGCCCTGCACTTTAACATCACAGATCCCTTTCTCACGAGCCTGGGATCCTTTTCCCTTTCCATTCCGTCCGGCTCGTCATTTGGCTGGAGCGACATTACCGGTTTTTCGGCTTTGAACGCCAGCGGATCCGGGTTTGCCATCACTGCGTCGGTTGATTCGGCAGGAGTTCAATTGCTTAAAACGATCACAGGAACGGCTTCCTTCGACCTCGATAACTGCCGTTTTGATGAGGTTTGCACACCTAATCAACTGGCACAGGACCTTTCACTGCTGATGGACGCTCTTGCCAGCGGATCGGATCTGAATTCGTCAACCGCCGTTCAGCTGAAAGGAGGAGGATCGGTATATGCGCCACTTGTAACAGCTCCGCTACAATTTGCTGCCGGAGGCCCTGATGCTGCCTTTTTCTGGAATTACGATGCCACTGCAACAACTTTCAGGTTTTACGGACCGAATGCCGCAGATGTTCAGCTGGAAATGAAAATCAATGGTACGGAACCGGGAATTTTCAGCCTGACCAATCTTGGATTGATCAAAGGAATTCGTGAGATCGTTCCTACGCAAGCGAATACCTTCGACGTAGTCTGCGAAGACCTGGCAGGTAATTACCTGGTTACGCTTAAATGCCAGGCGATCACCAATTTTAACTCAGGTGCTAACCTGCAGGCTGTTGCTCTCGGAGAGTGTGCGCTTCCAACCCCTGTTCTTTGCGAAGGCCAGGCCTTTCAGAATGTTAAGGACCTTTTGCCTCTTTTCAGGACGGTAATCGCATTTCCGACAGCAGACTGGTTCGATACTCCTTTTATGACCGCGAATTTAGCATCCCAGTTTGCAGGAGATACGGTTTTTTCCATTGTTACCGATACAACTATTGCAGGTGTTCACACCGAAACCACTGTTGTTTCGACCGGAGACGCTTATTGCCCTATCATCCTGACGCTTTCAGATCATTTAACGCCGGAGCTTGGGTTGAACAACCTGATCAACCCCGGGGAATTTTTCCCTGTGGGAGCGCGTGACGCATACGGAGATTACCACGCTTTCGGTTTCCCCGGCACTTTCTTTAAGGATTCTCAGGTTTACCACGATACGGTTTATGTGACGACCTGTCTTCCTCTTGATTTCTGCCAAAGCTGCCTGGATACTATTACTCTCTTCGAGCCGGATACAACCGAGCTCCTTCTCAACCGAGCAATGGAGCTCTCTAACGGGTATATTTATGAAGACCATACCCCGGAATTTTATGCCGATTATGCTGCTTCGGTCACTTCGCTGAACGACAGGATGGGCTGGGAACCGGGAGATGCGCTTTTCGTCGTTCCGGCGGATTATACGATTTTCAGCAGTAAAGGAATGAAGACGTATGCGAAAACGTACGCTAAATTTATCGGAAACTTCGATCCGGAGCTGGATAACCGAAGTTACCTGGAAGATCCGGACCAGTTCCTTCAAACGTACGGCTATCATACGAATGTTCTCCGGGAATATGATCGTTACAGTGCTGCGGTAAACAGGTATAACGAAGACGCAGCAGCAGCGGGTCTCGACACCCTGCCGGTTGTTACGGATTCCGTTTTTGCCCACAGCCTGGCAGCGGAAAACCTGCACGACTATATCGATCACTTAACAGGCAGCATCACCTCCGGGGAGAATGCGATGGACGTTGAATCGTTCGTTCAATCGGGAACGGCAGGCCGGTCATTCGGGCTGCTGGAAGAAGAGGACGAAAACGCCTGTGAAACACTGTATAACCGTTACGTCGATGCTTACCTGTATTTCGAAAGCGTCCAGGATACTGCGCCGAGCTGCGAGAATTATGAGTCTTATGCACCAATGGCCGGCTACGAATACTTTACGGATTACAACCTGTGCTGCAACCCGATCGGGAGACAGATCGTAGAGGATTACATCGATGTGCTGCTCAGCGGAACGGAGTGCCCTTATTTTCTTCCTATGATGGGCTCCTGCGACGGAAGCGAGTACAACGATACCGTTCTGTGTCACGGATACTGGGAAGATCTCCAGGATGCCTTTGACCTGTTTAACACTTCAGCCTGGGCTGTTTACAATGGCATCTCTCTTACCAATGATTACACCGATTATGACGCCTTTGCCCAAATGAACTACTGCTTTTGCGTAAAAGAGTACACCGGTTACCTGTATAGCTGGATCTTCCTCGATTCAACGACTGTTTTCGGAATGCCGATCACCCTCTCGCAGTTTTGCGGCCACACCACTGCGGATCCTGAACCGGATCCATGCGAAGCGGCTTACCAGCAGTATTTCGGCTGCGTTACCTCGTTTAATACCTGGGCACTTGCAAATGATGCCGATGTTATTACCGCGATTGTGACCTACCAAACATTTGTGGAACAGCAGCTTTGCGACTGCGTCGATCTTTACTGTTCTGAATTAACCAATGCTATGAGCGGGCTTAAGGATCCTGCCGGTGTGCCTTTGATCAGCCTGATGTATACTTGCCTGAATGCTACAATAACTCCCTGCACACCTTCAGCGCCGATACCAACCGCTGTTGTGTTCCCGGATGCTCCTTTTTCCGATCCGTGCACAGAGTACCTGACCAGCATCGCTTATGCAAATGCACTGAATGCTTACGAGGACTACATCGATTCGGTGACCCAGTTTGCAGGGCAAAGGTATGTGGAGCACTGCATGGGCGTGTTCGAATCGTTTACCCGAACATGGACCGACCAGGAGTACCACCGAACGCTTTATTATTACGACCAGGCGGGTAACCTGGTGAAAACGGTTCCGCCGGAAGGCGTGGAGCTGCTCCCTATAACCAGCTACACCGACGCGCTGGCTTCGGCTGTGCGGGCCGACAGGCAGTATGGCACTCACAGCGTGCTTACCAGCCACCGGATGGAAACGAAATACGCGTACAATTCCCTGAACCAGCTTGTGAGGCAGGCAACGCCGGACCAGGATAAAATGAATATCTGGGAGATCACGCTTCCGAACGGACTTTACGCCGGGCTGAATACGACCGCCATACAAATGGTGACCCCGAGCAGGGGGTATCTTTCAGGCTACATCACGCTACCTTCGGGAACAAAACGCGGATTGCTCTACCGCACCGATAATGGCGGAACGAACTGGACGAAAGTCAACAATACTGTTGCGGCGAAGCTTCGGCGTATTGAGATGGCCACTGCCACTGTTGGATTTGCAGTGGGGGAGAACGGCATTGCGCTTCAGACGATCGACGGCGGAACAACCTGGGACCTGCTCAATCTTTACGGGACCGGGCTCGGCATAACGGGTGAACTGCGAGATGTGCTCTTCACTTCTTCCACGGCGGGACGATTTGTGGGCGAAGGCGCGACCGTTGTAGCTATCAGCCTTTCGGGAGCAGTTGCTACACCTTCCGCGGGAACGCTGACACTTCCTCCAGCTATTTCAGGCACTCATTCGATCGTTCGGATCAAGTCACTGGACTACGCGGGCGGCAAGTATTTCTATGCCGTTACGCTGCTGAACGGTACGCAGGAATACGATGCTGTTCTTTCGGGATCATCCCTCAGCTCTACCACACTGGGAGAGATCCGCGGGTTTAACTACACCACCGTCAGCTATTACTCGTCCACGGAAGGGATCGTGATGGGACAAGATGGCGACATCGTTCGCATTGAAACTCCGGCCACCGGAACGGCCTTTAAGCAAAGCATGCACAAAAGCGGGATCGTTTACACGCCACTGCGTGCCTTCTTTATGGATGCAGACCACGGGATAGGACTGTTCGCTAACGGCGGATCAACGCTTGGCTATTATACCACCAACGGGGGAACCGAATGGACCTCCCTGTCGGCCCTCAACGGCATGAAAGACCTGAGCCTCGTGCAGCAGGGTACCAATGTGCTCGAGCTGGTGGCAACCGGCAACGATGCTGCTACGCGCCGCATCCTGTGGAACAACCTGCTTCCCCTTCCTGACATTTTCGACCATACGAATACCGTTTTACCGCAAACAGGCATCGATCTCGTTGCTGCGGCTGTTATCAAAGATACTTACGGACCTTCGCTGATCGTTGCAGGCGCTGAAAATGGAAAGCTTTATGTTTCCAACGGACTGACAACCGGCGTGGAAACCACGGATTACACACTGATCGGGCAGCTGAACGCTTCCAATCTTTCGGAGAAAGCTGCTAAAATCACCCTGCACCGCTTTTCTACAGGCGCTGTTTCCGGGGTGATCGTTTCCACGGAAGGCGATCTTTATGCCCTCCACCGGAATGCCGGAGCTTCCACTTTTGCGATCTCGGTGATCAGTCACGGGCTTGCTTTTGCCGATTTCCGCGATGCGGTACTGGAGCCGGGGAACACAGACGTTTACGCTTTCGATAATTCTACCAATAAGCTGCACAGCATGCACCTCCAGCCAACGACGGCTGTGAGCTCGACCACCGCGCTTTCACTGGCTGCCAGCTCTTCTGCGGGGATTCCGGCGATGGGAATCAGCAGCGGACGGATCACGCTTGCCGGGAACAACGGAGAGCTCACTACCTCCAACGCTATCAGCGGGGGCGCTGCTCTTTCTGCCTGGACCGAACGGTACCAGCTCGAAGCAACTGCGATCAACGACCTGCACGCTTCCGGGAGCGATCTTGCGGCTGTGGGAGAGAACGGCCTGGTACTTTATTCAACTACACCCGGGAAATGGAGCGTGAAGGGCATGCAGGCCACCAGCGACCTTTACAGCGTGAAGACCTCCGGTACTTCCCAGGTTGTCGTTGGTGCGAAAGGCTTTGCACAGCTTATGACCAGCGCGCCGACCCACAGCGCTTTGATGACCAACCAGGGGATCAGCACAGCCGAGCTTTTGCCGGACGCAGATCTCCATGATGTGGCCGTTCGCGGCGATACGACCTATATCGTAGGAACGGGCGGAACGGTGCTTTACAGCCCGAATCCTGCAACTGTTGCCTTTAAGGCCGTTTCGGGGACGCACCCCGTTGATTTTTACGCCGCCTTCATACCAGCAGGACAAAACGGTGTGAAACGCCTGATAGCCGGAGGCAGCGGTTCCATGATCTGGAAATTCCAGGGGGTGAACGGCAGCCAGCAGAAAGGCGTTTTCTCTTCCGCTCTTGCCGACGTTCACTTTGCCGATATCAACACCGGTACACTAGCGGGCGCCGACTTCTTTGTGCGGCAGACCACCGACGGCGGACAAAGCTGGAAAGTGGTGATGCCTGCGACCAATGCCAGCACGCAACTGACAGCTACTATTCGCCGGGTGTGGACGAAGCCCAATGGCTTTGCCATCCTCGGAGGGGTGAATTACTTTGCGACCGTAGACCAGCAGCTGGCTACGAATACTTCTATCAGTTACACGATCAACGACATCGGTTTCCGGGACAACAGCTCGCCGAGAGGAGTTATGGCAGGATCCGACGGACGCCTGCATCCTGTGCAGCTCATCCCTTCGGGGGGTGCTTATACGGTAACACTGGGCGCTCCTTCGGGCGCTGTTTCAAGCGACTTGCGGGCGCTTCACCTTTTCGAGAACGGGAACGTGATGGCAGCCGGCAGCAGTAACATGGTTGCCCTCTGGACGGCGACAACAGGTGCCTGGACCGATTTCAGCCCGGCGGCGACCGCAGGGGTAAGCCCTACTTTTAACGACATTTTCTTCCACGACGATGTGGTGGGCTACGTTGTGGGGAATGAAGGAATCGTCCTCCGGAGCACGAATGTAACGATCGATCCTTTGACACATACGATCACGGCGATCGATTTCGAGCAGCAAAGCGTATTTGATGGTATTGTCAGCGCCAATGACCAGGCAGATATTACCAGCATTGCTTTCGGATCCCGCTACGAGGGGATCTGGGGCGGGAACTACGCTTCGATCTCTTTGCCCGACCAGCAGCACACCGCTTACGTGCGGAAGATCAGGGATGAATCGCGGGAGTTTTCTTCGAGCTTTTACTACGACCGTCTCGGACGGATCGTTGCGAGCCAGAACTCGCGGCAATGGACCGCCGAGGAATACAGCTATACGCGCTACGATGAGCTGGGCCGGGTGACAGAGGCCGGTGTAAAGGTGGCTTCGGCTGCCGAGTTCGGGCGTGTTTTCGGAACCACCGTTGGCGGACAATATGTTCCTTCGGTGATCGACGACGAGCGGTTCTCGGAGCTGCTGGACGACAACTATGCCAGTACGCGCAGGGAAGTAACGCAAAGCTATTACGACAAAAGCGTGATCACGGGGCTGCCGGTGAGCTTTGTTCCCGATGCGCTGACACAGCGCAAACGCATTACCCATGTGACGTATGAAGCCGTTTACGACGGTGACGATGCGACTTATGAGCATGCCACGCATTACGATTACGACATCCACGGGAACGTGCAGACACTGCTGCAGGACAACCAGAAGCTGTCGCTGACCGACGTGAACCTTGCCGACCAGCGCTTCAAGCGGATGGATTACAACTACGACCTGGTGTCGGGGAACGTTCACCGGGTGGATTACGAAACCGGGAATGCCGACCAGTGGCACCACGCTTACCGGTACGATGCCGACAACCGCATTACCGAAGCTTATACGAACGTGACCACTCCTTTGATGGACCCGGCACTGGGACAAACCGCTTCGCAGAACGAGCCGGGAATGACCCCTTACTGGGACAAGGAAGTGAGCTACCAGTATTACGACCACGGTCCGCTGGCGCGCACAGAGCTGGGTCAGGAAAACGTGCAGGGGCTGGATTATACCTACACGCTGCAAGGCTGGATGAAAGGTGTGAACTCCAATACCCTTTACGAAACAAGAGACCCCGGACAGGACGGCATTGCCGGGAAGCCCCATGGGCTTGTGGGGCGGGATGCTTACAGCTTCAGTTTGCATTATTTCGAGGGGGATTACACCGGGGTTGATGCGGTAAGCGTGGGGAACTCGGCTAACGTGTTTGCGGAGCAGGCGGGGAGTGATCTTACTGCCAACAACCATGATCTTTACAACGGGAATATTGCGCGGATGGTGACCACGCTTACGCATCCTGATACACGGGAAGTGCTGCCTTTAGGGAATTTTTATAACTACGACCAGCTGAACCGTTTGGTGTCGGGCGTTAACACAAACAACATTGACCGGTCGGGCAACTACTGGAACCCGGCCAATATGCTGCCGTTCCTTTATACCAATGAATTTAAATATGATGCGAACGGGAATATTACCAAGCAGTACAGGACCGATGATACGGAATCACCGATCGATAACTTTACCTACCGGTACCAGGACGATGCATCGGGGAAACGCCTGAGCAACCGTCTTTACCATGTGGACGATGCGGTTCCTGCTGGTGACTGGGCGGATGATATAGATGATATGGGAACCTTTACGACAGGTGCACTGGTCAATGGGGGGAACAATTATGTGTACGACGAAGAAGGCAGACTGATCAGCGATGCACAGGAAGGCATAGCGCAGATCAACTGGCGGGTGGATGGAAAGGTGAAAGAAATTATCCGTCCTCTTACCAGCACCAGAAAAAACCTTAAGTTTGACTACGACGCCATGGGAAACCGCATTGCCAAACACACTTTGTCATCTTCTGATGAGCTGGAACATTCTACTTACTACGTGCTGGATGCGAGTGGGAACACGATGGCTGTTTACGAGCAAGAAATAGTTGAAGAGGCCTCCACCAAAGCTTTCTACCAGTCTGAGAAGCACATTTACGGATCGAGCAGACTGGGGATACTCAACGATAAGATAGGATTGCTCGGAGCTGCTAATGAGCACTATGATATGACACTTACCAGTCATGTTATCGGGAAGCGGAATTATGAATTGAGCAATCATTTGGGGAACGTGCTGACGGTGGTTAGCGATAAGCCAGTTCCTCATGGTGAGAAGCTTATTGATTACTGGTTGGCGGATATCCGCCAGGCTACGGACTATTCTCCGTTTGGTGTAACGCTAAGTGGACGGAATTTTACATTATCCGGCGCAGAGAAGAGCAGGTTTGGGTTTAATGGAAAAGAAGCTGACAATGAGGTTAAAGGTGAGGGAAATAGCTATGATTTTGATTCCAGGATGTATGACTCCAGATTAGGACGATTTTTAAGTGTGGATCCTGATTCAGGAAAGTATCCATATTGGTCTCCCTATTCATATGCCATGAACTCACCAGTTTTAATGATCGATCATAATGGCCGTGGGCCAATCATCGGATGGTTAATGACCTCGATGGAGCAGGATGATGTCAATAAAACGTATACAATCAATTATCAGATAAATGTACAGCGAAGCATTCTTCTCGTTAATTTGTCTAAAATGAATTTACCACAATCAGTAGGCGGTACTATCGCTAAGGCTATTAGTAGTGTCTATTCTTCCTACTCATTGAATGAACAATTTACCGAAAGTAATGCGGATGATAAGAATACTTTGGCGTTGCTCAGAACGCAATATTCACACATTCCAGAGGGATACACCTTGATTGTCAATGTTAAATTAGATTTTTATAGCACGGGTAAATTTGTTAAAAATCTTGACGAAATAGTCGATAATCAAGCTATGATTGTAGCTATTGTTGATGATGTTGGTGGAACAACTGAAGTTGGGGTTTGTAATCAACTAGATGGAGACGCTACTTTGATAGAAGCACCTTATTGTTCCCCAACAAATATAGAACAAAGTGGTGTATCTCTTAAAGCAAGTAATGGTACAATACATGAAATTTTACATGACGATGGAGCCAGTGACTTGTATGGCGCGTATGCGAAAGATAAACCTATAACAAAATCTTCCTCTGTTATGAGAGGAAATACTTCATTTGAATTAGATGGTGTAACTCAAAAAGAGATAGTAAGGAATTACCTAATTTTAGCTAGGGAAGCTCACGATTTTCTTATGGGTGAAGAGTATGCGCAAAAGGGTAATTTTACGGAAAAAACTACGAAAGTTCAATATCAAAAAAGTCCTGCTGCAGGAGGAAGAGTTCAATACGATACAAATCCATCTAAGACAAATAAAGATGGTCTTAAATCCATACATTAATTATGAAAAAAAAGATCATATTTTTTTCTATTCCATTCATTTTTGCTGTTCAATCCTGTTTACAGGAAGCAAAACCGAAATCCATCAACAATGCAATCGATCTATTCTTACATGATCCTTCATGTACAGAATTCACAATAGGCGACACACTAATAAGAAAGAATAAATTTTATTCTAAAGATGCATTGATCTTTGATATGCGAACCCCGAAGGATGATGGGTTTTTAATAGAATTAAATCATGCAATGAATCTAAAAGGTGAATATGTAGATAGTGCCTTGGATTATAATGGGCGAGCTAAGATTGGAAAATTAATTTTTAATAAAAACTGTCTGACATGTCATTCGTCTCTTGAGTGGAGAAAAGAACCAATCATATTTACAAATGGTAAGCTGAACCTAGGTGATTTAGAAGCTTTCAAAAAAGACAAACCGAAAATATTCATAACTAAATCAAAAAAACAATTTGTTTATTCATCACTCAAGTATAATCATGAGGATTACTATATAATCGGGGCAGCTCAAAGAGATTGTTTGGAAAAATATATCGAATATATGAGTGATACAATATAGTTGAACGATTCCATACCTTTACTGGGAACAGAGAACGACTATTACTCCATGACCCTTACAGACCACGTTATTGGAAAGAGAGGCTACGAGCTGAGCAATCATCTGGGGAATGTGCTGACGGTTGTTAGCGATAAGCCGATTCCTCACGAAGAGAAGCCTATTGATTACTGGTTGGCGGATATCCGGCAGGCTACGGATTATTCTCCGTTTGGGGTGACGCTTGCGGGGAGGAATTTTACATTATCCGGCGCAGAGAAGAGTAGGAACGGTTTCCAGGGACAGGAAATGGATGACGAGATCAAGGGGGAAGGGAATTCTGTTAATTATAGCTACCGAATGCATGATCCGAGGTTAGGGAGGTTCTTTGCACGGGATCCTTTATCGAAATCATATCCTTACAATTCACCTTATGCTTTTAGCGAAAACAGGGTCATTGATGGCGTTGAGCTGGAAGGAATGGAGTATTATTATTCAGCCGACGGTAAGTTATTAGGACACATTGCTGGTTCTACTGAAACGAGAAAGCTGACTTCTAAAACAGCTGAAGTGCATGTTAAAAATGCAATTTATAAGCAAAACGAATCAATAACAGGTGAGTACGCCCAGGCGTATTCCTATGATAAAAAGATGGCGGTTGAGAATAGTAAGCCATTTGCTAATACATTCGCAGTTCAGACATTTAATACTACAGTTGCTCAGGCAGGAGAAGCTAGTTCAGAAGGAAGTGGTGAATCTAAGGGGGAGACAAATATAGCTAACGTAGCTGGCCCAAGTACATCCTATTCTGATCCTATAAGTGGTGGGTCTTTTTATGCAAACGCAGAAGTTAATATACCCATGGTTGGAGGAATGGGAACAGCTGCCGAGATGTCTAGTTCTGGTGGAACTGAAGGTGGTGTAAAAGGTGAAACTCAAAGATATAGTCTATACACTGTTAACACTAATTTTCAACCCCAAATTGGTTTTGAAGTAGGCGTTGATTTAAGAACTCATAATGATTACCTAAAATCTAAAACTTATTTAGAAGCGGAACTAAGTTTGGAATTGGGAGCTGGATTTTCTTTAGTAAATTACACCAACTCTAAAGGAGAGCGAGGGTGGAGAATTGGTTGGGGTATAAACACGTCAACGTCAGTGTCAAAAATTAATGGTAAGGCTTCATTAATTGAGGAATTTTAAAAAAATGAAAATGAAAACAATAATCTTTACTTTATTAGCAATTATCTTTTTTGGATGTGTTAAAGCTACAAAACCTTTAAACCCAAAATCTAAAAGGGAATTGAACACAATTATTTCTGAGCTTAAATTAGAAAATGTTGATTATGGGTATGTGAGTAAGACAACCAACGGGGTGAAGTCGGATTATTTTAAGATATCCATGAAAGATATAGATGACTCAACTGATTTTGTGCCTTATACCAAACGTTTAATCCAACTTTTTAATAACAGCGGATATGAGCTTGATAAATGTGATTTTATTGTGTTTTATTTTTATAAGGCACATTTGCAAGCGAAGTTGTTTAAGTTTTATAGAATAAATCCAAGAAACTATACAATTATTGAGGAGACTGATCGATAGGTTGGTCTCAAATTATCAATTGGTCGTTATTCGAATATGATAAAAATTGTCCTAACGCTTTTCGCACTTTCATTATTGGTGTCATGTGGGGAGTTCCCAGTTAATAAGCCTTTAACAGAGGATTCTAAGCAAACGTTAGATTCCATTAAGTATGTACTTAAATTAGAAAGTTTAAAGTATTCATATACGGAGGTCAACACTAGTCAGACAGGGAAAAGACTTTATTTTACCATTTACCTTTCAGATGTTGATAAACCTGCTAATTATGATACTATCAATAAATCCTTGCTTTCGGCTTTTGAAAGAAGTGGATACGATTTCAAGAATTGTTACACGGTATCAATACGTTATTTTAAAAGTTACGAGAGAGCCAAAGTCTGGAGGATTTATCAATTTGATAATAAGAAACAGCTTAAAGAAATTCGATACCAATAATACTTTACGTCAAATCAGTAAAAATGATTATGAGACAAGTACTTTTTATTTTACTCTTGGCGCTTAGCGCTTGTGCAAAAAAGAATAATCCTTTAAAAGGAGATTCAAAACAAGAATTAAAAAAAATAATTTCCGAATTAAAACTAGAAGATGTAAGTTATGGTTATACAAAGAAATATGAAGATGGAAAAACATCTAATTACTTTAAAATAACTTTATGGGACATAGATGATTCAACTGACTTTTTACCTTATACGAGAAGATTAATCCACCTATTTAATGATAGCGATTATGAACTTGACAAATGTGATTTTGTGTCTTTTTATTTTTGCAAAAAATATGACTATGCAGATCTTTTTAAATATTATAAAATCGATCCTAAAGATTATTCAATTATTGAAGAAGCAGATAACTAAGGTAATGCTTCAAATGGAGCTTTCATCATTTCTGAATATGGTAACGAGCCAAGTTTAATTCTTTAGACATCGCAATCAAAGGTGTTCTTCTAACTTCATCCAAACGATCGTTCTTATCAACTGTTTAGGTAAAGCTCTTTGACATAGTGAATTAATATAAGTTCGAAGAAATAAACCCCGGCCCGCAGTAGGCGGATAGCCCACAGGCCCTGTTGCAGGTGCTGTTGATTTTTGGAAGCTGCCAGCGGGCAGATCTCCGAAAAACTTACAGCAGCAAGGACAGGGGCGAGGACTAGCAGACGGATACGGATAAGCCGCCCAAGATGAAGACTTCAGATATTAGACGGCTTTAAGTTCGTAGGAGCAACTAACCAGAAAGTGGGCGTCGATGTGTATGGCTACAGCCGGTAGTGCTTCAAATGGCGCTTTTGCCATTCTATGAATCTAATGCGTTGGTAACGTGTTATGTTTGATTCTTTCAACATTGCAATCAAAGGTGTTCTTCTAACTTCATTGGAACGATCGTTCGTCAGATCGCTTTAAAATGCGAGTTTTAAACCAAGTGCTTCAAATGGGTAATGCTTCAAATGGCGCTTTTGGCATTTTGTTGATTTAATGGCTTGATAATGAATTTGATTTAAGTCTTTCAAATTTGAGATCCAAGGTGTTCTTCTAACTTCATCGGGACGATCGTTCATCAGATCGCTTTAAAATGCGAGTTTTGAACCAGGTGGTTCAAATGGCACCTGAGGGTTATTTA
>Ga0247810_10000290_pt1 | contig 69223 bp, 75 predicted proteins | sample UWRJL119311C1_FD_179918 | JGI IMG/M metagenome (GOLD analysis project Ga0247810, IMG submission 179918) | Plant litter microbial communities from Arlington Agricultural Research Station in Wisconsin, United States - UWRJ-L119-311C-1 | ecosystem: Environmental > Terrestrial > Plant litter >...
CGCTCGAATGCACGCTTTCTCCAATTTTGTCCCCTTCCCAAAAAAAAAAAAAAGAACTCCAGGCTACCAGCCGCCGTGCCCACGATCAATCACAAATCGCCATTTGGCATCTCGTTGCCCAGGAACCTCCGCACGCTCATGCCCTCGTTCACCATCGCCCCGACGGCGTTGCCGATCCCTTCATTGGCGACCGCTCCTATCCGGAAGCCGTCCCAGAACAAGAACTCGTTGGGGTTGGCACACACCAGCTTGCCGTTGACCTCGACGAAGCCGCTGCTTCGGTCTTCGTCTTCTTCGAGATCCCGCACGCACGGCGACCGGACGCTCGCGAACGAGGTGTCCGAGTCCGTGGCATCGACCATACCCTCCGCTTCCAGCTGGTGCTTCACGAGTATGTTCAGGAGATACATCGGCAGGTCGTAAAAGAACACATCTTTCACTACCCTAGGCAGAATTCCATCTCTGGGCACCTTTTCAGTCTCGCTCTCGCTCTCGCTCTCGCTCGCGTTCCGAGAAGGGCCGTCGCCATCCATCCATTCCGCGATACCGTTCTCCAGCACGGTGTTCCAGCGTTCGGTTAGGTACACGGCCTGCTTGTGTTCTTCAGCCGCAGAAGCTGGTGGGAGCGGCGCAGGTCTTCCCGTCCATCCTGGAAGCAGCGTCGGGTCCATGAGGTTTGGTATCACCACACGGAATGGAATATTGCCCCCACCCAACGTACTGCTTTCAGAAAGCTTATTTAGCACGTGCTCGCGGTAGGCAGCATATAAGATATCGAGCTGCCGGAACAGTTCTTTGATGGTGTCATCCACCGATTTGTTGGAGAACTCGAAATCATGACCAGCAAGATGATAGATGTCCCAGAAGCCGAATGAGATGACGAAGATTGTTTCTGTGGGAGTCGGCGAGGTGGGGAGTAGGGTGATATACTGTCGAATTTGGGTGGAGAGGTCTGGGAGCGACTCTACAGCGTCCGACGTGGATGCGAAGTCCGGATGGGTGTTGGATGTTAGGACGCCGGTTTGGGCGTGCTGTGGAAATGAAGCTGACGGCTGGGATGTTGCGAAGTTGTAATGTGACGAGCAGTTCAGCTATTGTATTACTTTAGCACGATTCCACGATAATTGCTGGAAAACTGTTCTCCGAGGGTTGACCTACCTTTTCGCAAAATACTCCAGGCCAGCTTCTCCCCTTTCCTTTCTCCCCATCTTGTATAGTATCATCAACCCAAGAATCTCCAAATACCACCAATCTCACACCACCTTCTTCTAATTGATCTCCCCATTTCCAAGGACGCGGCCATATCCGATTTCCTAACGACGTATTGCGTATTTTAGTGCCGACATTTGGAAACCCAACATTAACACAAAAGCAAGAAAATATAACCAGCGCTACCACTGCTCCTGTCCGTCGCAGGTGGAATCTCATGTCTCGAAGTGGAGATTTGATATATGAATGCCAAGATGGCTGTGCCTGTAGATCGCGCCAAGTGTCTACGCGCAATATCCAGTCAGGAGAATTGGAAAAATGCCGCCAAGTGCTGACGTCGCCAGATCGAGACGAATTTGAGCGGACGGAAGCGATCAGGGACGCGGCTCGGCTAGGAAAAGACAAAATTTACCGGTACAGAAAGAGACAGACAAGAATCGTCAAGATGATGGGAAGGAGAAAAGGAACAGATGGGATAATGATGGATGAAGAAGAGAGGGAAAAGAAGGGAAAAGGAAGAGATGGGATACTTGTAGCGCTGCCGTTACGCAAGGGTGCGTCGTCACCAGCTCCAGTGTTTGAGAACGGGGAACGACAGACGTCCGACAGGGATGGATAACCAACTTCTGCATCGTGGATTTTGGGAGAATAGAAAAATAAAAATCAGGTACTGAGGGCCAGCTTCAGCGGGCGACTGGGGGATCTGCATCGGCAATTGAGACTGTTGGTGTGGTGCGTGGGATGTGATAGGCGTGTGGCATACAGCATTCTCTGGGAAGAGGTTCGGGTGCATTGATGAAACAGATCAAGCGTAAGTCTAGACTGGCTTGAACTGCAAACCGGTGCAGAACTTCGAGATGACGACGTCTAGGACAAAACATGATTGGGAGGATCTCTCGAATAATTGAATTAGTGCGAGCCACTCAATCATCAATCAGACTGTTAGTCATGCACGGTCATGACATGCTCAACTGGTGAAAAGTTCATAACGACATAACCCCTCCACAGATTAGGTCAACAATATCATGCACAATTTTCATAGTGCTATTTATTGACGGAATTTTCTGCTATATAGAGAATTGTACATGGAGTAATGGATCATCATTTTTTAAGGGCTGCTCACGTGCTCACGTGGATGGTGTTCATGTTGTACCTTATATTGATATGGTTACTTCTGGGACATATACCCAAGTCTCAAATGTCTACAAGTGAACATATGCCGCTATAGCCAACAGTGACTATTACAAACTCCTAACCATGCAACGCCAGATGCTAATAATCCTTTACTTTTTTTTCGCAAATAATCCTCCGGTCTTCTGAATCTTCGAAGGCCGCGACGCTCTTCCATCATCACTCTCCTCTTCCTCATCCTCAGAATCCACATCACCATGATCCACATCATCTTCGTCACCACTCTCAGCATCTGTTTCTTCTGCCTCATCATCTATTAGATTGTCACCGTCGCTGCTCTCCCCATCCGATTCATTGGCGACACCGTTAATTGTGGGCATGTCGTCCGACATGTCACTATCGTCATCAGAAAAGTCATCAAGATCGCCATTTTGGAGGAGGTTGTGAGCACGTCCGTCCTCTTGATCGCTGTCCTGGCCCTCCACGTAAATAATTCCTTCTTCGTCATCGTCTTCGTCTTGTCTCTGACCTTGGCTTTGCATACTCCTGCGCAATTCGATTTGAGCCTCTAGCATATCCAGTTTCCCTTTGAGAGATAATAGACTCGTCAAACTTCGTGATCGTACGTCTATAACCTTGTTCAGCTCTTTCAGCTTCTTCATCAAATCGGTCTGTGTTGCCAGATATCCACCGTGTGCAACTAGTGTATATTGCACCCAGATCATTAAGCTTCCTGCTCTACCCGGTCTTCTATGTAAGCGCTCAGCCAGTTTTTGTAGTAAAGAGCCGGCAAGTGGGGAGTCGAGACGAAGTATGGTGGCTCGGATGGTGTCCTGATCAATAGTATGTAAACAAGACTCGAGGAGTGCAACATCATTTGTTTTCAGAGCCTGGGTGAGAACTGTGCCTAACGACGCGCCAGATGGAGGTTGGATCTGGGTATGTTGCGGATATGTGAGAGCATTGGAAGGATTGTTGAAAGCGCCCGCCACATCGATAGGCTCTGTTATGTTGGCTCTCACCAGATCTCCGAATGATGGCTCGCCGGCTTCCTGTTCATCTAGTGCAGGTGCTTCCCCAGAGCCCGCATCTTCCATTGTAATGTCAGCACCTTCCCCTTCACCCTCATCGGCCGAGTCGTCCTCATCGTCTTCTTCTGCGCTACTCCCATCGCTTGAGATATCCACAACTTCGGTAGCTCCATTCACGCTTGCGCGGAGAGCATTGCCGCCGCCTGATACAACTGTTTTCGACTCATCGAGGTTGGGCTTGGCGAATATCTTTGCGCTGGGCTTTACCACAGGTTGGCCTAGCTTGGTGGGGGTTTTTCGCAACATGGCATATATTTCTATCGGTTTGTAGAAGGAAGCTGTAGGGTTGCGGGATATTGGGTAGTGCAATCTGATGGAGGCGAGCCAGAAAGTGGTTGGAGCTTGGGGTTGACCCTTGAGTTAAATCACTCCAATGCACAAGTGAGCGTGGTTGAGATAGACAGGATTGGTTTAGGAAGCTGAAATGTTGAGTGCAGCCACCAGGCGTGTTCGTGGTTGCTATAGCAAAGCGTCCTCCTCTTTACTGTACAGAAATAGCAGCAGGATCCTTTGAACAAACACGCACAATTGAGAGTAGAGGGCAAGCTGGAAGTGGTGTTGTGCTGCTTCTCACCTTTTCTCGTGAAGATGGTTTAGAACTTTTTTTCCTAGGCTCCACTCTTTCTTCACATTGGTCAAGGGCCATTAGCGGCTGGGGCGGGTCTGCTGGGAGCGTATCTATTGGTTGCGCAGGGGTGATGCATCAGGCTTAGCACCGCGTTAACCCGAAGCGAGGAGATTTAAGTCCGTTCAGACTTCTTTTCCAAAATCGCAACGAGACTCCTTTCCTTTGGAACTTTTTTGCGCCCGCCCTGTCATTGGTGAACGTTGGCCCAAGCACAACACTCACCACCCAAACTACAAAGTCACTGACACTACACCTTTTTCCACCCACCCCGCCTCCTCTTTATTCTTTTGTAATTAAATTTTAAAGATTCATCCTGGGCTACTTTTTAAACTAAATAATTTCTCCTCGTCAATCTCTCCCAGACATCAACATTCAGTTGTTTGTGTGTCTTTGATCTGGTCCTGAACTTCCGTCAATTCCATCGCCGGATTAGCGAACATATCACGACGCGAGGCGCGTGTTTTCCCATCAACACAACAACAACTCGCCTCTACTATTTGTTGTATTCCGGCTGGGACGCTAGCTGTTTAATATCTTCGGTTTATCGCGCCTATCACGCAGATTTGCGATTCCTCTGGTTCCGTGGCCAATTGCGACCGCCATTATCCGCAAGGCTCCAGCAGAATAGACAGGTCACGTTCCCTTCGGCCCGCAAGGCTGTCGAATTTCAACTTTTAAAGACGGCCTTGCCTCAACCTACAAATACCACAACCACCTGCTCTGCATCGATCGCCTTTAATCAACACTAACATTATCGGCGTCGCATAACACTACGTGATCGAACCTTGCAAGTGCGTATTGTTTTGCCATCATATCCACCACACCATATCTGTTGCGCGTCACCACTGCCTCTGAGATTAGGGGTCTGTTGTTGATGGCCGTCATGGCGTCCAATGCTACCACTGAAGGGGCTCCATTCGAGCAAAAGGCTTTGCCCGTTCCATCATCAGATACGATGGCTTTGGATTTAGACATCAACGGGTGAGTCCACCTCGCATTCCTGTGTCTTTCTTATGTCAAACTTTGTAACTGTATTTATGAGAAAACCTTCTAGAACCTCAAATCACGATGAGACCAACCATGACTCTCACCCTGTATCCGTTGACTCGGCGATAATCCACGAGGCCTCGTCTTTGCTCGAATTTGCGCCTAGCACTGTGATAAATGGTGGCACCAACGATGAAGCTTACTCCTCAAATCAAACCGGCAGCTTGCCACTCGTTGATAGCCAAATCAATTCGCATCTCACAGGACCTTCGTCTGCAGAGTCTGAGACAGGTGGGGATGAGCCAAATCCACAAAAAGATAATATCGCGCCAGCGTTAGGACCAAATTCACCACGCGACGACCTATTTGATGAGCCAATACTCGACGATACCGAACAACCCCCTCTTCAAACCTCAATCTCCGAGCTCGCAATCGAAACGGCAATCGAATCCGCCATCGAGAACAATACAACCACCTCCGCTGTACCTCCAATTGTCGACGCACAAGAATCCGATCTACGAGATATGCCTCTCGAAAATGCCTTGGTTGCGCCTGCCGCACAGTTGGAACCGCCCCAAACCCTCGATGCGATTCTTGATAGCGAAAACGGACAACAAGACCTAGCATCCAAGGAGAAAAGTGTTAGCGTCGAAGTTACTGATCTGAAAAGTGACCACGCGACAGTTCTCCCAGGTGGCTCTTCCGACGACCAACCACTGCCAGAGTCTACAGCAGATGTCGATGCGACAGCCCCGGTACAGGTCGAGACCCAAACACAACCAGAGCACAAGTTAGAAGCTGAGGATACCGAAATGGCCGATGCGCCTACTTCAACCATCAAGATATCTAGGGAGCGAGAGGATGATACCGAAACAGGCCCTTCCGCGAAGCGTGCTAAGACAGCAGATGGAGATGCAAGGGAAGCCGTGCCAAAAGTTGAAGTTGAGGCTACCACCATTGTAGCTGAGCCTGAGCGCATCACACCATATGCTACCAAGGAAATTCTTAAAATCGTTAAAAATCAAGCTCGGAAATTACCAGGAGCAAATTTCAAGGGCCCCGTCAGTAAGCTGTGGCCTCAGTTCGCTGAAGCTTACTATGCAAAGGTCTCAAATCCCACGGATCTGGCTGCCATCGAGCAGAAGTTGACCCGTGGCGAGTATGCTTCACTTGCAGCTTTTGAAGCAGACGTTAATTTGCTTGCCGACAATGCACTTCTTTTCAACGGTGCTGAACATGACATCACGAAAGGGGGGTTTCAGCTTCGCGACGCGATTCTAAGTAAGGTTGCCACGATCCCATCCGCACCAGCTTCAGCTCCCAAATCTGCCAAAAAAGCTGCGAAGAAAGCAGCCCCAGTTACTGAACCAGCTCGTCGTCAGTCAAGAACTGCTGCCACGCCACAGGCGACTGCTCCGGTTCAGACATTTCCCCTTGACCCAGATACCAACATGCCAGTGATTCGACGAGATTCCAACTTGGGTGAAGGAGCTCGACCAAAGCGTGAGATCCATCCACCAAATAGAGAGTTGACGTATACTACGTCCAAACCCAAGAACAGGAAGCTGTCTACCGAGCTTAAGTTCTGCGAACAACTTTTGGCCGAGGTCGTTAAAAACAAGTACCAGATGTTCATGAATGTCTTTATGCAGCCAGTAGATCCCATCGCCCTACAGATTCCACATTACACCTCGATCATTAAACATCCCATGGATATTTCCACTGTTCAAAGAAAAATGGAGCAGGGTGCATATACTACAGCCGGCAAGTTTGCAACAGATATGAAATTAATTTACGAAAACTGCCTCAAGTTCAACCCTGAAGGAAATCCTGTTCGTCAATGCGGCATACAATTCAAGCAGCTGTTCCAAGAACAGTGGGCAAAGAAGGACCAATATATTGCCGACAATGATCGTGCGGCTCAAAGTCCCTCGGGAGAGTCCGAGGATGAGAGTGAGGAAGATGAAACCGAGGAGCCAGCTTTACCTGCGGCTAGTATTGCGTCGTTGCGCTTAATTGAGGAGCAGTCGAAACTCATTACCTTGATGGCAAACAAGAGAACTGATCCAAACATCGTCAAAATGCAACAAGACATGGTTGAATTTCTCCAATCAAAGATCCAGTCACAAAGCGAGGCGATGAAGGCAGCCAAAAAGGGTTCCAAAAAGCGTAGCGCACCTAAGCCCACCAAGAAAGCCCCTCCGAAGAAAGGAACCAAGAAACGCGGATACATGGGTACTTTCGAGAAGGAAGTCATCTCGAATGGCATCAGCGAGTTGCCTGCCGAGATCTCAGAACAAGTAGTTACACTAATCAGGCAGGACAACCCGGACATCAACGTAAGATCTAGCTTTCCCTCCTTATTCTATTTTCCGTGATTAATTGTATTCTAGGAGAATGACGGAGAGATGGAGTTGGATATCGAGCTCGTTCCAACTGCAACGCTATGGAAGATTTATGACTTGATCAAGAGGTACAATCCTGAAGTCGAGGAGGCAGTCCGGCAGCAGTTCATGCAAAAAGAAGCTTCCCCACAAACGGCCCGCCAGCCCACCTCTAAGCCAAAGAAAAACAAGCCTATGAATAAGATTGAGCAAGAGCAAAAGATAGAGCAGCTCAAGCGAACAGTCCAGCAGTTTGAGAGACATACCTCTGGTTCACAAGAACCTATGCAAAGTAAGATAACTAAAATCCACATCCTAGTCTAAGGATTCTATTCACGAAATCCTTTTCCATATTCTAACCTTTTATAGCCGTCGAAGCACGAGACGAGTCTAGTAGCGATGAAGAATCTACTGATTCGGAAGAAGAATGATCTCCGCTACTATTGTGCGGCGGCGCTCTACCATCCATCACTCGTCACTCTTATGATATCCAAAACCAAAAAAGACCTCGACTGTACAATAATATCACCAAACCACGAACACTGTATGTACTTTAGAAAAACTCTCCGCCTTTCGCGCTATTCCCCGTAGCATCGACGTTCCTTTGCACCTTCCGACTTCTTGCGATGCCTTACTGATATCTTGCAAGGAAGGCTATCATACCAACCACCGAGCCTAGTTTCTTTTCAGAACTGACCTCCCCATGAGGGCTGCTCCTGCGGAATATAGTCGATGCAGGAGGAGAGGTGGAATGTCCATAATCAGGATGGCTCCCGTCTGGATGCTTCTCTTTTTGATGCTTAGGAGTTCTTGGGCATGGGAAATGCACATGCAACGAGTGTAAAATAGACAGAGATATTTGCATTTCCAACAAAAGCTGATCTACAGTAGATGGTGGGGCAGATTGTCTCTTGACAACAGACAACGTTATTAGCCACGTTTGGGCTTTATGCAGCAGTAGCATGAATACACATCCCAATTTATGAACCTTGCCTATTGAAACTTTACGTGCATAAATCAGGAAGCTCCGCCGATCGTGCCTTACTAAGCGCGGGCAAACATTGGCTCAGGGGCTCGGTTAATCATTGGTAATAAAGAATCGGTTATCTCGTTATTCTAACCCTATATGCTGGCAACTATATTCTTCTCTGCCTTTAAAAACGCTGCAATAAGCCTACAGATTTTTCTCCTGTGAAGTTTTAGGAATGCATCGCCATTTAGAGCATTTAGAGTGGCCTATGGTGTTTAATTGTACTCAGCTACTGCATCTATGTTGACGTGACGATGAATGCTTACATCTGAGGTAGTACTTGTTTGACTAGAATGTATGATAAATCCGAAGTTACACTTGCAGTAAGACCCAATTCGAACACTGCGTTCTTTCCGGTGTCGTAACCACAATCGCACATCTTCTTTCCATTGCCTAGATTGTAATTAATCTTTGATCACACCAAGTATATTTGTCCCTAACGATGAAGGCACTTTAACGCATGTCCTTCTCTACCACTTCTGTGAAATGAAATTTGATTGCCTTTGCGTGGCAGAACGAGTCCGAGTAACTCGAAAGAAGAAACTTGCAGACCTAAGTGAGCTCAACATGTTTGCCTTTTCAAAGCTGTGCGACAATTGCATCGCCACTTGGAAGCACCACATAGTGAGGAAGCAATCAAAACGTCATATGTAAACATTACAGCCTGGCCTGCCTCTCTACTTTTCCACATCTGTATCAATCAGTCAAATATCAATCAAAGTCAATCTTTTGACCTCCGTAGCCAGTTTTGAAGAAACTTAAAGACTCGAAATTCAACAGGAAATTATTCGTTTAGCTAACAATCTCGACTGGCTACTCAATATGCATTACTCGGAACCCGAGCAAGTGAACCCAATACTGACCAACGCAACGCTCCAAGGCTCTTGTCCTTTGGGTGGGGTATGGTATACATGTCGAGCTCAAAAGCCAACTTTCCTAGGCTGCTGCGTTTCGAATCCATGCAACGGAATAGGCTGTCCAGCGGCTGACCTCCGCCCAGCAGGCTTAGGAGCTGGAGCAGGTCAGCGTGAATGCGAGAACGATTCTTCATTCGAGCCCAATATCGAGTGTCCGTCTGGTGGTGATTGGTATGGGTGCCAGACACATCCTACATTCCAAGGGTAAACATTTCCTCCATTAGTAAATCTTGATATGCTTTCTAAGATTGATTCCAATGCCACATCCGAACAGGCAGCAGAACCCACAGACTCCAGCTACTTGGAGCAAAGTGCTAATAGTGTATATATAGATGTTGCGAAGGGGCAAATCCATGTGAGCTAGGCCATTGTCCTGATTCCAGTCTACGGCCAGCATCTTTCGTAGAGGACTTCAATGCAGACAAGATTGCGTTGCCCTGTGGTATGAACAGGCCAACCGAAAGCACAGCTATTAAATCCCCAACCAGCAATCCCCCCAGCACTATCAAACCACAACAGACTTCACGTTCCGGAGTCACCGCTCTTGCAGCTCCCTCAACACTACCCACAACCCTCTTAACATCACTCACAGCCATCCCACCATCCTCCACAAGTCCACCAACCCCTACTCCCCACCCCAACAACGGCCACAACGCTCATCTCCCAGCGCTCGCAGGCGGTATTGGCGGAGGCGTCCTCTTCCTTCTCCTCCTCACCTCCCTCCTCATCCTCCACTACCGACGCCAGAAGCAATCCCGCCAACATCACCATGCCAACATCCCAAAAATACAAGCACAACCACAACTTCTAGACAAAGACAAAGACACAGGCGAAGCCCCGCTTCCACTCACACCAGCAACAGTGCCACCCACCCCAGGACCACCACCATATCAAAGCAGCCAGGCCGCCTTCCCGGAGTCACCGCACGCCATCCGCAGAAACCAGGTGCACGAGATGGGGACTAGCACCACCGGCACCACCACCAGCAGCAGCAGCAGCGGAGGAAGCGGCACAAGATGCACCTCGAAGCAGATGGGAGATGGGCAGGGTTTGGGAATCGCAGGTGTGAGACCGAGCTCGGAGATGTTGGGGCTGGGAGGGCAGATGGGTGGTCGGGGGGAGAAGGGGTCGGAGATGCTGTATACTAGCTGGCAGACCTATCAGCCTTAAGTTGGGGGAATAGGGGTTGTACGTTAGTAATTTGAGAACTCGCTGCTGCTTTCCTTTTAAATGCCAACTTTGATACCTACCATGATGTGTACATGTAAAGAAGTTCTTCCCTTATCAAGTCCCAAAACATTAAAGTATCACCGCACCAGTCACAGTCATAGTCATAGGCAACCAGGAAAAAGATCACATGTTACGGTATCATAGATATCATTCCTCTCACTAAGTAATTTTCCACTCATAAATAACCCGAAATGAATATCTCCACCGCAAAAAAACCTCACCATCTCCCAGCCCATAGTCATTTTCGCAATCCACTTCATATTGAAGGAATGTAGGTATCTCAAAACACATTATAAAGGGGAAGAAATATCTAAGCACGCATATTTCGCATTGCATTGCCCAGGGCCATAACTCCATATCCTCTACGCATCCCATTTCAAAAAAAATTAAAGCTAGGACCAGCCAAACCCAAGCACAGTGTTTTTTTTTCTTCATTTTCTTCTTTGTTTTTTTTTGGGCGTGGGTTTTACCGCTTTTCCGAGACATGACCGTAACTGCTCACTCTATCGTGGCCTGGTTTGTAGCTCGCCTCGACGCTTCGATGACCTGTTGAGCGCACTTTCTCGTCCCCTAAAGCACCTGCTCCCCACGCCACATCTTCGCAAGAGCTTACTGGTCCCACCGAGCTGACAGGGCCACCAAACTGTGGGAATTGATTTGCATGAGCTGGGCTTCGAGGAGAAATAGGCTGGCGATCATCACCTGTGTATCCGACTGGTCCTCCCTCGGCTCTTGTCTTGTCACGGCCAAACATGCCAACTAGTACACGTGCAAGACCGCAAAGCACGATGAGAAGCCAAACACCAATGACGCAGGCTGAGATGATGGCATCTGTTCGAATTTGGTCCTGCAGCTTATTCGATACTTTGTAGACGGCATCTGTAACTCGATCTCCAGCTATGCTGCCTGGCGAAGCAAGGAACGAGTCGTCTGAACTGGAGTCTGTAAGCGAGGCTGCGGCCCCTAGGGAAAAGATGTCAGGTCGGAACTCTGGAAAGTCAATGTGCGCATTGTCGTGCACCCATGTGATTGCCTTTTGGAACCCGGCAATCTTGAGACCGATAAGACAGTTGAGGACTTCCTTGATGGGGTCCTTGAGGGGCGTATCTCCGAACATGTTATCTAGCTCCTTTGACATCTCAGAAGTAAATTTGTTGAGAGTATCGTTGATTGATGTAGTGCTCACGTCTATCCAGCCGAAGACGTCCTTGTTGACTTTGTCGTTTGTGCTTGTGATGACACCGTTCGCAGAGACGGCCCACGCCATCGAAGCATTATTGAGCGCACCCACGACATCACCAGAGAATTTTCCAGCTTCTTTTGCGAGTCCAGGGACCTCCTTTTCGAGACTCTTGAGGACAACATATTGACATAAGCAGCTGAATGCACCTGCCAAGCCAAGAGCGAGAACGAACATCGCTGATCCGGAGGTGGCATATGCGACAAACCAGCGAGTTAGGATTTGACGTTTGGTGCTGCTGAACATTGAGGCAAGTTTGATCCCTATCGTGTTTGTGTACGGTCGGGAAGCAATGTGAACGACATCAATAGGGTCGAAGGCATTTTTTTGGAGCAGATTAGCTCGCTCCTGCAAACGTCTCCATCGCCAGATTTCTCGGTATGCCATGGGCGCGCAGACCAATACAGCTAAGATGATCAGTACTGCGAGTCCAATGGTCTTGATCTTCTGAAGAAGCTTGAATAAGGCATCGAAAAAGTCATTGATGACTGAGTTCTCGGAGCAAAAGGTGAGAGCTTGCTTTGGAGCTGGTTCAAACACGCTCTTGTTGAATGCATAATTAGGAAGGGCGGCATCTATTGCTTCCTTCACGAACTCAAACGGGGCACGGATAACAGAATTGGTGAAATTGTTGACCTGGGCAAAGTTGGGTATCGAGGCATTGAGCTTGGTAAGCTCCGCATTCATCTCGGTCGGATCGATCTTGATGTTTTTGAGTGCGGTGATCTGCGAACTGAGATCAATCGATGGAGGGTCGGATTCCTTGCCAAATAGCGAAGGAATATTGATCTTGCCGAGAAAAGAGTTGAGATTGTCCTCGAAGCCGCCAATGGTGTCGGTCATCCCATTGGTAATATCGCCAATGGTCTCGTTTACGAATTTGCCGACTCGCTGAATCATTTCAATGGCAGCTTGCATACTTCCGGAAATGGCCAGAGTGATCAAACACACGTAGGTTGAAGTCATCATGTTGATAACGAAGAGGATGATCTCTTCCACCCCTGTGACGGTCATGGTGAGCATCCGCATGAGTGCGTGGACAGCATTCGTGATTCCATCGGCAGCAAGCGCATTGACACCCTCCGACAGGTAATGGGGCATCGAGGCCATGGCGCTTCCAATGCTCTCCACGCTGGTACATGCCTGAAGCGCTTCTTCCTTGGCTCTACCAACATTGTAGTTGAGGTCGCCGATGGTCAGGATCAGGCGGACTAGGATGAGGGCTAGCAAGACGGTCCATCGATTTATCCATACTTGCGATAATCGAGCTCGAAGGCCCAGGTAAGGTGTGTAATAGGGAATGGTGTTGTGCGGTATGTCGCGATCGGAGCGGTAGTTGTTCAAGTCGTCGTGATTGAGCGTTGGCGGTACGGCTGGGTAGCCTTCTCTAGGCTCCGGCCGTGAGGACGACATTTCTGTAAGATTGGAGAGGAAGTTCTTTAGACCAGCTAATCGATCCATCTTAGTATATGTATTCTTATAGGGTTATAATTTGAAATTTAGAAACAAAGTATGACCATTCAGAAGAGATCGGGTTGATGAAATTAAGGTCGGCCACAGAAAATTAGAAGAAAAGTGACGCAGGGCCGTGAATAATGATAAGAAAAGTAGGAAAAGGAGATGTGAGTAATAAACATGTGGTATTGTGAGTGTGCTTGTGAAGGGGATGCGCTGGTATTATTGAGGACCACAATAGTAAAGGGGAGTAAGCGAGACAAAGCGAGACAAAGCAAGAAGGTGAACATACACTAAAAAGGAACACCACTAAACGACCCAAACAATAACCAAGAGACGTTAATAGCAGGCGAGAACCTGAAACACAAAGAAACGCTGGCTTTGGCGTTCAGAAGTCGAGGTTCTTTGTTGAATTAGGCGCGAGTCCCAAAATACTGTAAGCGCTTGGTGGGCGACTAAGTCGATGCTTCACAGCCAGTTGATTCGGAGATGGACGACTCGACTGAAATTCGAGGTCAGGCGACTAGCTGATGTTTCACCCGTGGCTATCGCTAGGTAGAATTGGGTGTATAAAGGGTCTACGAATACTTTGCGAAGAAGTATTGTAAGGTTGGTGGTGGTAGTGGTGGTGGTGGTGAAGGTGATGTTTGATGAGTAAAGATTGTTGCTCTCGTAAAGTTGACTTGCAATGGGTGGTTGAACGATCTGATTTGGGGAACGTAGGAGTTATACAATGCACCTGGGAGCCCGGGTGATCATATACTACTGCTATACTATCAGAGCGATATGTGCAAGGGGACACCGTCGAGAGAGGTGCGATGCTTGTTATTTTTGCTGGTGCCCATCTTTCAAAGGGAAGTTGCCTCCGGCGAAGGGGACCGTAGCTCTTTATTCGCGCAGGAACTTGGACAACCGGGACAGTGTGCACCAATACACCACACCACCGCACGCATGGATTAAGATTACTTGGGTGGTTCATTAGAGTGTCGAGCAGCCATGCGGTCTGACGCCATTGAAGCCCGTGAGAAGAGCGAGAAGAGCGTGAAGAGCGTAAAGGAGGGTCGTGATACCCCTGCCAACCAGGAGCGTGGGAGCAAGCGAGCGCAGTAGTAACAGTAGTAGTTCATCGACAAAGCCGATTTGGGGGTTTGGGTTTTGCGGGTGGGTGGACCGAATCAAGTTTTTGCACTGTTGGGGTTTATTAGATGATGGTTAGATGGGTTGATTATTAGATATGCCCTGCTGCCCTGCTGCCCCTGTCGCCCTGTCTCGCCTGGGGAACAGCTTGGCAAGCGCGTCATTGGGGCGTGTCCCTTGGAACCACCATCAAAAACCACCATCAACCCACCACCACCACCACCACCACCACCATCACCACCCGCCGCCTTCAGGGTCCTCGGTTCGGCCCCTACAGGGATCCAGCCAAGCTACTTCAAATTTGCACCAAACAGCCTTTCCTCCACCCCCTTCACTTCCCACCGCTGCTTTCATAGCCAGACTCCATCCCACATACAGCGCAATGGACGATGATCATTGAGGCGCAGTCAAACCTCGAGCCACCCGTCTGCCCGATGATATGAGTCAAACAATCATTTTCGTATTTTCGCATATTCCCGGCTGGTAGTACCCGAGTCGCTCAACCTCCAATGTTTCAACCAGCCAGGCGTGCCAACCGTGATTGGCTGTAACCGATTTGATGTTATTCCAGAAGCGCTAATCCTCATAACTGGCTCCGCGTGCCTGACTCTGACCAGCGCGCCTAAAGATGAAGCAGCGCGGCGTTAACTTGAAGGTATTGCTTGGTAGTAGTGGAAGGAGTAGCAGTCTTCGAAGCGTTCAAGATGAGCAATCAAACGCCCGAGAACCGCTGGTGTCAGATACAAGAATAGTCCGGGTGCACAGATAAGTAAGGTATGGATTGGTATACTACATGTCCCTCCAGTCTCTTATACTTCACCCACGAGCTTCTTCACATCGTCTACCGCTGTCCGAGCCATTTTCTTCAGGAAAACTCTCTCGTCTGCTTCGCGATATTTTACCCAGCCATCAAGACCTTCTTTAGCCTGGATGCTCAAGGTTTCGTAGCCTTGCTTGATCACCCCAGCTACCTGCACGCTGGTCAAATTCTTGACCTTCCGTCCGTTGGCTCCATCCGCCAGTAGTTCCTTGTAGTGAGTGCTCACGCTGATGAGCGTTTCAATCGAGCTCATTGGCCTCTTCCCCAACTCAAAATTGTCGCGAAACTTAACCAGTGTTTCCCCCATCTCCACAAGTTTGTAGAACAGGTCATCATATGCTGCCGGATTGGGGAGAAATGCTTCGCCGGCTGAGAGCGAAAGCGCAATAAGGTTCACCAAGTCATCGAGAAGTGTGTCGATATTGGGTAGGTGTTTAACATCGGACGTATAGGTGGTGAGGAAACGGACCAACGACAGGAGAGATCGAAAGAGTTCGGACCAGTGGTAGTGGAGCCGTGTGCGGGATCGAGATAAATGGGAAATGAGCCGTAGTACGGTTCCGATACAAAGGATATAGAGGTCCACATCAAGTCGCCGCCTCAGATTATGGGTAAGCCCATCAATCATAATGTCCAGTATGCTGGCTGCAAGAACGCGATCTCCTCGAACTAGCGGCAAATATGGCGATCGTTGTCGACATAATCGTACCGAGGTCTTGCTCTCGTCGCTGCATATTCTTTTACACAACACTTGATCCTCGACCAATTGCCGCAGAATGAGAAGATTAAGGTGCGAGTATAGGGCTGTCCGATTGGAACTGTATGAGTGTTGGAGGAGGTATGAGGTGAGTGACAAGTAGCTGATGAATGGTGCTTCGGCTCCTTTTTCTGCTGCCAGAGATACAAAGGTAAAGCAAAATAGCTTATTTGCGTGTGCAAAGTCATAAGTAGCTAAAAGGACGGCTGCTTCGTTCCCAGGTCTGAAAAGTTAGCTTGGACTTATCATCACAAATATATTCTCTTACAGTTTTGCAAACAGTTCTTTTGCGGCTTCTGGGTCTATAACTGGACTAGTTGCTTTCTTTGGCCCAGGCGCAAGAGAGCCCAGCCCTATCATACCAAGCGTACTTGTAAATGTCCATCCTTCTGGAAGATCTTCCTGTATGACAACATATTTTCCCCGTGAAGTTTCGCAGGTCTGTCCAACAGACACTATTATTTTCTTGATAACATCTTCGTTCACAAAGTCGTCGAGTCGTAACCGATAGGGATTCTGGAATTCAAATTTGTTGTAATTCGCTAATAGACCAAGCAAAGTAAAAGGCTCAAATGCGCGGGAAGTGGTATCAGAATCTTGTATAAACTAGGAGTGTCAGCTGGAAATGTATTATGAACAAGGTCTATCCGCTTACTTTCATAAGAGAAGGAAAGAGATCTCGATGTGTGAAATACGAAAGAAGACTGGTTTGGTATGCACCAGACACCACAGACAAAGCTACTTCAATAGCTTTTTGCCGTGTGTCCACTGCTATTTTGTTAGCTAATTCTCCTGGAGAAGACTGGTATACTTACGAGTTCTACCAGTTTTTATAGTGACGTCCAGCGCCGCAACAAATTCTGTGAACACGGCATCTATGTTATCCAAGCCAGCAATAACATTTATTATATCAGAGCTAGGATTTGTGTATTTCTTAGGGAGGACTGATGCGAGGAATACTGTGATGGTCTATCATATTAGCATTTGTCTGGCCTAGGAAATTGTGCAGTGCTCACATCAAGAGCGTGCGCATCTGCCGGAGCGCTTCCTGCTTTGATGCATGTCACAGCCCTTGAAAACAATTGTCTTGTCTGCCTCTAAGCTCCAGTTAGTCTAAAGTTCCAGACAGGCGTCCTTCCTTTCCTACCTGTAGGTGCAGTAAATCTTCGGGGCTTAACTCGAGGAGGATCGTTCGCAGAGTTGCCTTGTCTGGTTTCAGCAGGAAGAACTCTCTCCAAAAGCCTTCTGATTTCTCATTGTCATCTTCGTCCTAATAAGAATATCAGCTGCGCGTTCTCTCTTTTCCCCCGCCTGGTAGCTCCCCACCTTGAACAAAGCATCGTACAGCTTAACGACCTTCTGTTGGAACACCTCTGGTCGAACTTGCTGAGTCAGAGGAGATGGCTCCATACTTCATGATATGATATAGGCTTCCGAAAGAATTGTCAAACTGCTCTAGCAAGTTGCTGACATTCATTTCTTTGTGATGTTCCGCCGAGCCCCAAAGCAATACTCGTGGCCTCCTCTTAGCACGGAAAGTCTAGCCGATGTCACAAAACAAATGTAAGAACTAACTGAACCAGTAGGTCAGACATAAACAATGCTAAAGAAACTTGCTTCTGCTGTATAACTTCAAGTCAATTCTGTAACTGAATAATTTATTCGATATCAACAGGGCTGAAACCAACAATTGGATTAGTATTGATTGTAACGGGCTATGTTTAGATAGTCATCCACAGTATCCCCGCTATTCGGTGATATATTTTTCCTCTCCGAACCACCAAAGCAAAGCTTGGCGGCAATAGGGATTGTTTAAGAACTTTAATACAGCACCATTGAGATATCTGAGCATTCTGATCATTTAAACGCTTAAATATTTTCTGACTGTGCGTTATGTTCATTAGAATATACTCTGCGGCATTTAAAACGTTCATTTCTAAAGTATCACTTCTCCAATAGGCTTATAAACTCCTTGGCTATCATTGGCTGAAGCCCCTGTGAACAACGATTTGTGATCAGTCCACACTTTATCAGCACACCATAGCTCCAGCAACAGACAGAGAACTGACATCGACAGAGAACAAGTCACTTCAATTATTCGATGTTAAGGTCCTTTTCACATTCAGATCACGCATTCCCTCTTATCTAGTCAAGCACGACAAACGAACCCTCTCGAATCTCTTCATCATGTCTGCGCAACGAGTTCTACTGCCCTTGACATCATCGTCTGCTTTCATGTACAGATTTGTCCCATCGCCAACATCTTCTTCATTTCAATCCTGTCAACATGTCCTCAGATCCTTCTCATCCATACATCCCTTGCGGGCTTCCTCTAAACGCAAGATGCAAACCGCCACCGCATACCAACCATTCCAAGATCAACCTCCGCCACCAAGAAATATCGGAATCCCAGAGACATCCATTGCTGGCAGAACACCACAAGTCAGCGATACAAGACCTCCACAGCAGATGAGTCAACATAGTGTTGGAGACGGGAAGCCAGCGGAAGAACTCTCAAGTATAAGTCTTACAGAGCAAGAAGCGCAGAAGTCGAAGCCTACGACCCTCTCACCTAAACCCGCCACCAAGGCGAGACCCAAGCTACGAGCTCGAAAAGCAGCAATGAAGCTCACTCCTGGCGCTGTAGATCAACTGCGAGCTCTACTAGACCAACCGGAACCAAAGCTGATCAAAGTTGGTGTTCGAAACAGAGGTTGCAGTGGATTGGCATATCATCTCGAATACGTGGAGAAGCCTGGAGCCTTTGATGAGCTGGTCGAACAGGATGGCGTGAAAGTCTTGATAGACAGCAAGGCGTTGTTCAGCATTATAGGAACCGAGATGGATTGGGTGGAAGATAAATTGAACCAAAGATTTGTCTTCAATAACCCAAACATAAGTACATCTTCCCAGCAGAATTCAGTGGATATGACGCTAACAAATCTGTAGAGGAACAATGCGGTTGTGGTGAATCATTTATGGTATAATTGTTACATTTTATGGCTCTTTAGAACACATCATTTTTACGCAGCGTGCATTGGGTAAACATTGGCATTGGCATTGGCATAGGCATAGGCATTGGGACGGAGTTTGATGGATACCCTCGTTAACAAACGATAGACATACATAGTCAGTGTACTTAATAGAATAAAACGGGGTCTCAGGTCCTCTTACATCTCTACGACGTAACGCATGTGGTGGAAGGCCAAATTCATGTGTAAGTGAAGTTTTGCCTGAAGGATTAGATTACGAGTTAGATTATGAGAAGAACCGAAACATGCAAACACAAGGTCTAGGTACATCCAAATATCAGAAATAAGGCAGGATTTTGAGATCACATTGGAGGTTGGGTGGCAAGAATAACCTGTCTGATTTGCGCAAGTCTTCGAGGCATTCACTACTAATATATCACGTGGTTTCAACAAGAAGAGAATAGGCTTCTATGTTTCGACATATGCATTTGATCATCATCATCCTACTATTGAGATAGATTTCTTGAGTTTTCAAAAGACTCCTTCAATGTAGTCTACAACCCTGTGTGACAATCTCAGAATCAGTTTGTGTATCTTTCTCCCAAGCAGTGCAAGTTTGTGAAGCATTTGCTTCATAATTATCATTGGATTGAATACAAATGTTTAAAAGTACAGTGAAGAAAGAAATTGAAATTGAAATTGTCACATACCTAACAGCTTGAACGACATCGCCGATACTTTTGGCAAATGCCAGATGCACTGGATCTTCCTTTGCATAGTAATCTCTATCTTTCTCATTTGCAAACTTCACCACGAACCCATGAGTAAGTCCTCCCTAATTCCTGAGTCAGTACATCTTCCAGGTCACCAACACTGTTGGGCAAACATAAACCGCCTGCGTGGTGGCTACTAACCTGATGACCTTCAGGGGAGCAATCTTTTCCTCCAGAAGACTCCAAGACATATGCCTTATTAGAAGTAGGATGTATGCACTCCTCTCGAAGAGCTAACATGCGTTTGCACGTCTAGTTTCAACCAAAATTGGCGATTAGTTTAACGTGAAGCATCGCATCGTCAATCCTTGAACCCCCCCACAAGTACCCTGTCTTAGAGAATGAAGACTCACATCTTGCACAACTTCAGAAGAAGTAGATGACTTGAACTCGAAAAGAACTATGTGTATCACGGCCATGATTTGAATTTGTATATGTGCGTGGGAAAAGTAAATTGTTGGGAAGAATAAGTCACTTGGGATGATGCGTAGATATGGGGGTTGCTCGGAAAATCAATTGCGGCCGCCAGGGCGATAATGAGGTAGCTTTTCCTTGATAGTCACATGGTTTTTTTAACAATACTGTTGGTATCCAGTTGAAAAAGAAAAGAAAATGTGCAAATGTAGTCTACAGTACTTACCCTCTAAATTTGGATGAGGCTGTGGAATGCTATGAGGCTGTATTAATTAATATAAATGATTGACCGGGCTTCGACGCATGTTTACGAAGATGTTTGGGCCATGCTATCGCCCTATATATTTTCAGTTTTTTTCAAATATTACTTAATTGCAGTTACTAGACAGAAGGTTGGCTCAAGGCATTCTAGAAGAGGCACCTGACTGAGGAGGCAGGTGCTTGAAATCATACTAGGTTGAGGAGTATTGAGAAAATGTTTAGAATGTTTGCTTCTTTACACGAATCGAACGGACGCTAGTCACGGAAGAAATCGTATATGATGTTTTTCATATTTGAGTCTAGATTGAATGGAATTAGAGTTCCACGTCGTATTGAATTATCAAAGTCAGTGCTTTGATGGATTATACATTTGGAACCCAACAAGTCTACGTGGTGGGCTGTTCTGTACATCTTCTCATTGCTGCTTTTTATAATCAAGAATGCGTTTCTCGATCTCATCTTCCACTAAATTAGAATGATTGTGCAAAGATCTATTCAAGAGGTTGGCAAGTTACCATATAGTCGCACTCGGGTCAGAATTTAATACATGTTAGAAGGAATGGTTCAAACCATTACCCAAACATCAAAAATGAAGAAGGTTGGTTTGAGAGGACTAGGGGGATAAAATGAGGATTGGCGAACAGGATAAAGGCATGACATGACGATGGATGTAGCGTTTGAGTTGGGTATGTCGATCAGAGCAACGGACGGGTTCTAATGTCAAAATTACTGATGGAAGGCTGCAACTAAGCTCCCTAGCTGGTCACTAGAGAATCCCTGATAGTGAAGTCCGCATTAGAAATTTTTGCATTCTATGAGGCTACCAAATCACTTCAACCAACTCGCGCTGTCTGGTCTAGACTCTACTCTTCCTTGTTCCACTGATTTCTCCCAACATGTGATCAATACCTGGCTTATTTGAAAATGCTGCGAGTCCAATAGTTACACATCACTTGTCACAACATCCAAACATACTTGATGAGATTTTTTGTTTTTTCCATTGAGCTCCTGAGATGCATCGTTGTGGAGTACATCTTGTCAAGATAAATTGACAAGTTATTGCAAAGCCCGCAAAACCTCCCTGACCATGAAACCCCGAATACGCTCAAAAACCCTATGCTCTCGACATAACACCCCAAGCACGGATGATATTATCAGTGTAACCGGCGAACAAGGTCTGTCCATCTCCGCTCCATGCCAAGCTGACACACTCTGGCTCTCTGCTCTTCTTGCCAACGGCTTGGAATTCTGGCTTAAGCTCATCAACCTTGCTCTTCTTCTCCAAATCAAAGATGATGATGCTGGAAGATGTGGCGGCACACAACCAGTATCTGTTTGGGGAGAAAACAAGGGCGTGGATCTCATCACCGGCATTCAAGGAGTACAGGTGCTTTGACTCGTTCAAGTCCCACAACATGGTGGTTCCGTCCTTTCCTCCTGAGGCGCATAGAGATCCGTCGGGGGAGATAGTAACGGTGTTGATGTAGCCGGAGTGTCCGATGTGATCGGTCTGTAGGCGGCAGGAAGAAAGCTCCCAGACCTGTTTCATGGTTAGTCTATAATTGTCTTCCAGGAATTGAGAACAAAGACGAATCATGCGAGATAGAATCAGTGCATTTAGGTGTTGGTTGGTCTCATGGCAAGGTCTCCCAGGCTCTGAAGTAGCAAATACTTTGTAGATTGCGTAGCATCATGTAAGTCTCGCATAATCGTTCTTGTTCTCCATATGAAATATATCTGCTTACCTTAACAAGCTTATCCCATCCACTGCTGACAATGACGGGGTTTTGTGGGTTAGGGCTGAATCGAACGCAAGAAACCCAATCGGTGTGTCCTTTCTCGGTGATGGTGAATTTGCAGTCACCAAGAGTGTTCCACAGCTTGATGGTGCGATCGCGGGATCCGGAGACAATTTGTCTGTTGTCGGCGGAGAAAGAAACGGAAAGGACATCGTTGGTGTGTCCAACAAATCGTCGGGTGGTAGTACCGGTAGAAAGCTCCCAGAGACGGAGAGTCTTGTCCCAGGATGCAGAGAGAGCATAGGCACCGTCCGAGGAGATAACCTGAATTTAGTCTTAGCAAAATGATTCAAAACGCGTTCCTTGCTTCCAATCCACCAAGAAGCTCCCCAGAATTGTCTATACTTACGCAGTCAGAGACAATGTGCGAGTGTCCGTGGAGGGAGCGTTTTGGGTATCCGTAAGAGGTATCGTCGCGGGTCAAGTTCCAGATGATCAATGACTTGTCGCGGGATCCTGACAGAAGCATATTTGGGTTTTCGAGAGAGGTCGCGAGGGAGGTGACCCAGCCGCTGTGGCCCTCGAGGGTGCCCTTGAGGATTAATTGCTCAGTCATGATTGCGGTTGGTGGTTCGACAGGAATTTGCAAAGAAGAATCGTTGAGTATGGTTTTCACACTGATTGTGTGGGCGGTTCGCTTAAATTTCTCCGCTAGTCTTGGCAGTCCAGGGCTGCAGGTCAGCCTCGTCAAACATGAATCACCAATTAACAACACCATAAGACAGGTAACATGTAGAAAAAAATATGATGCAGTGTGCGAGCCAATATTGTTGAAGATTCCTGAGAGGTTCTTGTTATTACTCCAAATCGCCAGTTCAGAATATTCGGACACTCAGCACGACAATAGCAACTTAGTAAAAAATATTTCTGCGCTAGTACTTAGTACAGCTTAGAAGAATACAACATACCTATGGTATTAGTTGTTATGAAACCAATGGAAATAAAGTTTTTGATGTTAATTTAATAGGCCTGACTTAGTGTGGTATGTATTGCGGAATCTCAAAGAAGGTCCTTGAAAATACTACTTGAGAGAACAATTGCAATTGCGTTTCAAACGAACTTAACCGATATCTCGTAGTAGAATAGTCGTAGCTGCATGCTTCCATGCAAGCTAAGTTACAGCTTTCAAGGCCGCATCTAAGTGCTTGCAACTGGCAAGGGGATTAAGAATAGTGGAAAGTGGTGGTATCATTGCTAGGAAGAAATGATAAAGACACAACCGTAAAATCTAGATCACGAGCCCACTCTCACTGTGTCCAGCGATGTGATACGTCCAATTGCAACGATCGTACTGCAATCTGCTCAGAAGTGATTGATATAGTGATTGAAAAGTTGCGTACACTTTAGCCTGCTCTCTATATACAGATGGGATCGCGTCTTAGTGCTTGACTCATCAGGCCGTAATGTACCGGGTTCGCAAGGGGTAGAGATCTCCCATATGCACCAGCTCTAGCAATCGCTTTGAACAGTACACAAATAAAAGAAAGAGCCTATGGGATATATGACGCAGAAGTTAGAACAATCAACTGCAAATAAATTGATTCCAAGATGGGGACATGAAAAATGATATCTAAGATAAAATTTCTTCATAGCGCTCCAGAATGTGTGATATATGCTACCTTAGTACTCATAGGTTTCCACCTACCACGTGTAGATACTAAATGGTTAAATTGCCGCTCTTATTGAAAACTGAGATGTGCATCTTCAAGGCGCTGCTGCACACAGATCTCCTTCAAGTTAGAGCTGGCTCCCAGTGAACAAGCTGAAAGCTACGGAAACTTAGAAACGGTTGACTAATATACATCCGGGGAAATTTGTTAGATTACATTGCTACTGTAGTCACTGTCCTTTCTCGATTTGGTGCCCAAGATACTCTGGGTACATACTCACGACAGGTATAACAGCAGTTATCGCTCTGCTTTTCACTTGGTAGCCGACAGCTTTGCAAATAAAAACTTCAGTAAACCTGGACTGGACTGCAATTGCCCCAATCCCGATCCATATTTATCTCTAAAAATGCACAGTATCGGGGGAAATTTGGATTCACAACGTGCCAGAGTTTGTCGAGAGCTTCGTTGATGGTTGGTAATATACAGGATTTCCATCATGCCTCTCTTGTCCACCTTAACATCCGCCCAGCTTCAACCTGACTGCTCATATCATCTAATCGTCCAGTACTTCCTAAGCTGCCGCCTTTGCTGCGCGCTTGTCCTCCAACTTCGAGTAGAAAAGATCGCGCTGACGGACGGCGGGAACATGGTATCCGTACCTATAGAATCATTAGAGCAGGTTCAGTCGAATAGCTGTTGCGTGAACGTACCAGAAAGCGTAACCGAAGGTAGTTCCGAGACCTGCGGTAGATTATCAGCACCATTCAATACAAGGCAGCACATGGGCTTGTCGCGGTCATGTTCTCTTATTTTCGCAAGCATCCCTCTCCGTGTCCAATTCGTATGTGGTTTTACATACCTAAAGCAACTGTAAGGTCAAGGACAAGTGTCCGCCGAAGCATCTAGAGAAGTCAGCCCACTATTCTAAAGGTTCCAGACAAAAGCCCAATTGAACACATTTTGTGCAGGTGAGTACGTACTCCGGTAATTGGTTTGATTGGCATTGTGTAGGTGAGTGGGTTCCTTTGGGAAGGCTTTTTGTGTGACTTGTTTTGGAGAGCAGGAGTGAGGTCGTCGACTTGAAGGTTGAAGAAGCGAACCACGACTCGGTACAACTTCGGCTAAAGTTGTGCGGCTCTTCTTCCGTCGCCAGCCAGCAACCATTATACAACAACGAGAAAATATTTGTACGAGGCTCTGGCGAAACAAAACAGAGAAAGGAAAGGACGGATTGGAACTGGGTACACTCGATACAAGCGTTCGACTCGATGAAGTACACGGCTGCCAACAAGCATGCGCACGTCAAATATGGCGCCAATCTCTCCTGATTCTCTTAAGAGAGGCAGCGCATCACAGAGCAGCGACGATGAAAGTGGTGAACCAGTGCGAAAGAAGATACGGTTGGAGGAGCCTTCGCACCAGGCTCAATCTGAGGAGCCCGACCAATTTCTCCCACAAACGCCTCCCCCAGAAGAGGCCTTCAACCCACTTCCAATCCACAAGACGCCACTTTTCAATGACGACCCGGAGCAGCTTCTTACGCGATCTATCGTCCTAGCTTTACAGCATGTTGGATTTGAAGGAGCTCAGCCTGATGCTTTGGCTGCTATGTTGAGTGAGGTGGATGCTTGTAAGTAGCTCGTTTCGCGCATTCGGTTCTAGGCTAACAGAAGCAGACGCGGAGCATTTCCTTTCAAAGATAACTTCATCTATGTTAAACGGCAGAAGGTCACAGCCAACACCTCTAGACTATTACTACGGTCTCGAACAATTTGATATCCCCATCGCCTCTCTTAAGCCTCATCTTAAACCTCCTATACCACCAACCAAATCACAAATACAGCTACAACCTTTACCATTCGTGGATGAAGAACTAGAAAAGCAGAAATTCAAGGAGCTTACTAGGCTTCTGGGGAAAGAGCTAGATGGGGCAGCGGACAAGGAAAAAAGGTCACACATCCCCAAGAAATTTATACCATACCCGAGCAAGCATACATACAAGTTCACGCCACGCGACAACAAGCGGGAGACGGATACACGGAAGATTCGAGAAACAGCTGCAAAAGAGGCAAGACTTGGTGAAGAAGCGTTGCGCCGATTGATCTCAGTGGGCAAATCAGGAAAAGCAAATGATGTAAAGAAGTCCGCTAGCAGGGACACTCACAGCAAGGAGAAACACGAGCAGTGGGAAAGAGTGATGGCGAGTTTTGCGAGTCTATCAGCAGAGCAGAAGCCTGGCGAGAAAACCGAGGAAGAGGACCAGACCATGATTGTTAATTCTGAGTCGCGCTTCTACCGGAAAGGAGTGACTTCCAGGCGAAAAGCCGAAAAGCCCGCAGTTCCTCCGGATCTTGGACTTGTTGAAGGAGCTTAGGGATTTAGGTAATGGGTTTCATGATTTAGCGCGGCGTTTGGGAGAGTTGCATTGCTCTAGGGGCTAGATTTACCTTCCCCTAATTTGAGAGGCCTGTTTGTATAATGTACATATACAAGAGCTGGCATTGACCAAAAACTGAGTGACAAGCAGAATTCGATCACTGATCAGTGAAAGTTGTGCACTTGTGGTATTTCGTAGCTCCTGCTAGGTTGTAGGCATTTTCATTTCAGTAAAGACATACTCACCGTGCTCACTAGAAACACGCCACCCCTTACCGTCAACAACGTCTTGTCTCTTATCCCTTTCACCAACCACCTCCTTTGGGCTCACCCCGGTAGGGTACCCAGTAACCTCTTTCTTTCCGACCCTCACCCATCCCTTCCACTTCTCCAAAGTAAAGTAGATATTTCCCTTCCCCGGAGCTCCCACCGGCGGTACATCCCCAATCACAATGGTGCCCATCCATACTTTCCCTTTGCTCCCGTGATCACCGTACATCATATAATCTTCCAGCCCATTCAGCGTGACTGTCAGATTTGCCGGCGTGGGAAAGAAGACATGGATGTGATGAAGCAACGACGGATCCGATACCTGGAGATGCGAGGGAGAAAAGCGGTGGGACAGGTCAACTATGCATATGGTGCCGTTGAGGAGCGACAGCTGAGAACTGATAATGTGGTAGAGGAGCGGATAGCCTCGTCCTACAATCCCCAGTCTCGTGACGCCTTGCTGCCGACGGAAGTGCTTGTCGAGTGCCGGGATACCTTCATAGAGAGAACAAAATTCAGCTTTTCCTCATCCCCTTAAAATTCCCTAAGCGAAGGCACAAGTGACCAAACATACCAGTCAGGGTTTTGTTTGGTACCAACGTCGTCCGTACCTCATTCAGAACCTAGAATCAGAAAGGTCAGAACCACGCCTGTTCTTATCGATAAGCGCGGCAATCATACCTCCTCCAACAACACCTCCTTCACCTCTCCCAGGAGGAGCCTTCCTAGATCCGTCGCCGCGTTCGCCATTCGTGAGACCGTGCCTCTGGTATTGCAACGCTGCTGGCGTGGAGAATTCGGAGAATGCCACCACCGGTAGAATCCTGGCCGGCGGCGGAACTACCCATACGCGTGTTCAGCAACACGAAGGGGGATTTCCGCAAAGGGTTCAAAGGCAACCTGAAGGCGTGCGAGAAGCTTGGGATGCTGCAGTATCGGTGCGAGGTTGATGATCCGGGTAGTAGGAACAGCACGGTGAGGTGTTGGCCGGTGGAGAGGTTCTTCAGACGGTATGTTGTATCTTCTCGTATTGTTACCCTTATGCAATGCGGAGGAATGGCTGATGGGATTTTAGGTGTAGAGATAAGGAGGGGACTTTTACGGTTGAGACAACGGAGTGGGAAGATAGTGAGAAGAAGGCATGATATAATTGGTAATGAAGTTCTAGACAGGTTGGAGAGAGACTAAGCCAAGACGCCCACTCAGAGGTATATACGTCCTTTCCTAATACAAGTATAAAGCTCACCTACTTCCTAGCTTCTGTCCTGCATAAAAACAGAGGGAGAGACTGCATCAAAAACTATGAATAAGTTATGTTATTTATGATAGAGCTACTTGAGTAGTTGGCTGAAATCGAGTCCATGCTCACGTGTACTACTACAGGCTATGGAAATCAACAGTTTCAGTTGAGTAATATGTGTTACCTTAATGTAAGTATGAATTAGTAGTAAATACTATACTCGATGTGGCTTTATAGGTTTATCTTCCTTTGGCTGCTTGCAGAGTGTCACCATTGATCTATATATACTCTCCCACATCACCATGCGAGTATATAATCCAGTTACATCCAAATCACTCTGTTGCCGCTTCCCCCTCGAGCTGTTGCTTAAATAGCAACGGAGTCTGTGAAGGGACTCCTGAGGGAGCTGAATCTCCAAGCACCTTTCTGAAAGCCTCCCGCTTCTTAAGCCTGTAGTAGTATTTCACTAAATTTGGCCAAGACCTCTCGATAGTTGGTCCTCGATTCTGGGCAATCCCTTCCAAGACCGGGAAAACAGCATAATCAGCTATCGATATGCTATCTCCGGCGACAAATGGAGTCTCTGTCAGGAACGCATCCCAGTGTTCTAACTCTTGGTGAAATGGCTTAACAGAAAACGGGTCTGCACGCCATCTTTGGAACAAAGTAATAGCTTGCTGGACCCGGGTATACATCCTTGCAGTTTCAACCTGGGGTCGTGGAGGCAAGTTCTGCTGAGAACCATACACGACATCTAGGTAACATAAAATAGCAAAGTCACCCACCACAGTGGACTTGCTCAAGTCGTTATCAACGAATTTGATGGGAAGCCTGCTGGGCACCGCAGGGGCATCTTCAGAATGACTGCCATCTTTCCAGTTGAAAGATGAAGAAATTCTACCTTCTGTCCTGTAAAAGAAGGTCAATAAGTCTTATAAAATAATGTTTATAGTGCCAAAGCTACCGTATCATGACTGATAAACAATCTTGAAAAGCCCATAAATCGTGGTGGGAGTGGAATGGGGGAAGTAACGTACCATTTGATACCATACTCGGCCAGTGCTAACATGACCCTCTGATCTTCTATGTTATCGCCTGACAGAAATAGTTTTGGCGAATTTGAGATATGTAAGACATCAAAACCCTGGCCATAAACTTTGTTCCAATCAAATTCGCTTGAATGGTTCTCCGTACCAAACGCACGGATCATTGACTCAGCCTCGGGGGTATCTCCGTTAATAACTGTGTTTGCTGTATTGCGGGTTTTTGATGTAGCACCTTGGCCCCAGATCTTCTGTTGGTGTTTATCGAGGAAGGTTCCAATCAGTCTAAAGGTTAGCGAAATGCGTCCACCGTCAAAAGCCAATTCTGATTGTGACTTTTCGCTTGCCATTCGTTTATCCTGTCGAATACCGTGCAACCAGCGCATGTTTGTCACCAATCCCATCTTACACATCGAGTTGTGTGGAAGAGGTGCTCTGATAATTGTGCGAGGTGTAGTAGGATTGTCACTTGTTCCATCAACTTTGGCAGCTTTTTTGGTGCGAAACACCATCGTTCGCTGAGCTCCGAGTGACACATTCGCAATAAATGTGTGCGGTACAATGTCCAAGGACTTATCACTATGCTCTGTTATGTGATCGGTTCCATCTCTGTAAAATTGAATCAAAACATGATTTACTGTATGTCCCAACCTTTTCTCGACTTCGTCTCGGATCGAAGACACATATGGAGAGAAAGGCAATAAGGAGGGCGATTCATCCGCTGGATGACGATATATTGGAAGACTGCCATCTTCCGCGACCTCACCTTGAACGCAGACTAATCGTGGTACATCCCCACCTTGGTGGGACATTTTCTGCCACCTGACTTCGTCGCGAATCTTTTCGAAAATATTGTCCGATTCAGAAAGAAGGTTCTCAATAACCGAAGTGTCACCTTCACATATTGAGGGTCGAACTTCACCATCTCGGGCATCTTCATCTTTTTCGGAACCTAATCAAAAGTTAATATTAATAATTCTATAATCAAATTGTCAACAATCGTGACTCTTAGTTTCGTAGTTGAGACCTGTCTCTCAATAGACATGAAAAGCGTATATCGCAACTACTAACATGTTGCCAAGCATCATTTCAGGATTCTCCTTACCGTATACATTTTTGGCCTCCGTAAGACTCTCCGCGGTGCTATCAATAGTATCGGCTTTTGCATTCGGGATTGGTTCTTTCTGTATTGGCTATGGGTTTTGAATTAGCAGCTTCCTTTTTTTTTATATAAGAAAAGAACACGGATTGACTGCATCACTGAATTTTCTAGCAAAGGGAATTGGGGTTAGATACGAACCTTGTGGTTGCTGCTCGAGGTATGTTCTCCTAAAGACTGACTTCCAGAAGTTGCAAGTGCTGCATCTTTCTGAGGAGCAGGAGGACCTGTACAAACAAGTGCTATTGTTAGCAAAAGCATATTCCAGGACTTTGGGAGTTAGGCTGTACAACAGTCCGAACATTTCAATATGTTTACATTGTTGCTTACCTTTTCGTTCAGTAGATTTGCTTGTAGTTGCAACATTGCTAGGGACTATTTCGGGATCCCGTCGTCGAACTTTCACTTTTGCTGACACTCTTTCCTTCTTTTGAGTTTCTTTTCCAAACGTTTCTTGTTCTTCTCTCTGTGACTCAGCAACCTTAGATGAACCCGTCACACTATTTGGTTCTCTGAATTGCCAGTCGTCAGTACAATTGGCTGTTGCGATGTTCAAGTCAGACATTAAGTTTTCTAAAGATGAATCTTTTGGCCGAGGTCGAGGTCGAGGTCGTGCGTTACGACTCGGAGTTGGTGTTCTTTTTGCATTTGCCTTTCGCTGGAAATGACCAATGAGATCCTGGCTATCAATCATATCGCAGCCAGTGAATTGTGTCAATTGGTTCATTGCCTCATCGTGCCTGGCCTTACTTCTATATCCAAGACAATCGGTGATAATGGTTATAGCATAACCGTGCCGGGCAGCATCCATCGCGGTTGCGAAAACACTTATATTTGACAAAGCCCCACAGATGTATATTTCGGTGACGAATTGCGAGCGAAGAATCTGGACAAGTTTACCGTCCTTGAAAGCAGAGTAATGGCTCTTCTCAAAGAAAAGATCTCTGGTCTTATCTACTGATTCGAGCACAACCTCCGCAAGATTCGACCCGGTCGAATTTTGTAAGACGATTTGAGGCGTATCTCCAGGTTCCACAGTCAAGAAAGCCTCACTTATGGGATCATTGTCTTCATCGTCGTCCACTTCCAAAGGGTTATGATCCTCTACCTGAGATCCCCTGCCTTCTGGAGTTTTGCTGCTTCCTACTGATGAAGGCCTGGACCGACCCCGCCGATACCCATCATTATATGTGAATCTACGGTGCTTACCCAGCAGCTCCCTATCCGTTATGACCTTCTCACTCTCTCCCTGCGGTTCATTCACCGGCCGTGAGCTCACAAACGCGCTCCGAATCCATACCACCGGGCCCGAAGTTCGAAAGTGTGATACGAGATTGAGAATGGTTGGGACAAAGTCGAGAGGAGTATCAACTTGTAGCGGGCTTCCGTCGGAAACGATGTCGTTCTGCAAGTCGAGCACCAGCAATGCCTGACGTGTTCGCACGACAGGCAGGTTGTTAGCATCTATCTCAAACATGGCGGAGGACCTGCAGTCTGGATATCAGTTGGTCAAGTTTTCGCAGGCGCAGAGAAGCTGTAGCATGGAGAAGAGGGCTTCGGAATGGCACAGAGTATCGCAAGTTGCATGCACATGAAAGCTGCAGACTCACTGTCAGACCAGAGTCTTCTGGCAGATAAGTTGTCTCCGGGTGATCCTTGCAATGGAGCATATAACCGCGTTAGGATAAAGAGAGAGGAAGCTGATCACCGAGCGAATGATACGGCATGTTTCAATGATATCGATTCAGAAGTAAATTGCTGAAAGTTTAATTTTTCTGTCAAGCCAGCCAGCCAGCCATTTAAGATATTTCTATTTCAGATGTGACAGTGGGAATGCAGCCAAATGGAAGCAAATATATCGGAGATCCTTGACGCAGAACAAGGACCGGGATCGAGGGAGCGCTCGTTAGTCCTCGTTTGGGAGAGAAAGAAAGGTTTAGGAGGAGGCGTGATGGTGAGCGAGGTCCAGATAGAGTGATTTAACCACCATTGTTCACGGTGCTAATTGGTTTGGATGTGGGGTGAACTGGCGAAAGGCGTGATTGGGTCCGGGGGCGTGTCAGACTGGTTGTTATCTTCCCATCATCATGAATGATCCCCGAGACGGCGGGGGGTTTTATTACCAGGCAAGACTGGGAGACTGCATGTTTGTTTGGTTCTGGCGCCAGAGAGAGGTAAGCATGCGATGCGATGCGAGGAGCAGGTGCTCACGAGCGCGAGCGACTTGGTGGAGGTCGCCGGGTGGGAAGTGCGGAAGGATGGGAAGGATGGAGGTGCAGCAACGTTGGGGAAGGACATCGGAGACGAGATCAGGGCTGCACGCCTCAACGTCCACGGTCCAGTAAGGTAGATGGATGCTCGGCAAACATCAGGGTGTGCAATAATGCTGTGCCGGCCTCAGGGAGCTTGAGACCGTGTTACCGTTGAACAATCGTGTTACGCACGTAGGGTAGGTACTGTACTGTATGGCAGACGGTCATCGGATCAGATAGATCAGACATGTAATGGTGGATTGCGATACAGGACAGAAAGAGGACGGTTATCAATACTATGCTCGTTGGTTTACTGTAGCCAGTTCTCGCTCTGAAGTCATTGTTATAGGAACAAGTGCTCGGAAATACTTGCCACAGAGCCACCTGGTCATATGCATAGGCTTCGATATAAGTGTGGCCAAGGCCTGCAGTACAACCTTCACGAACTACTTCATATTATTCGTATCCCATAACTATCTATCTATCTGTATTACTGTACCGTCAATAGTACCTTTACCACTGACTGGCTGACTGGCACAGATAGGGGGAGTAAACATGCTGCGCTCGCTGCAAGGTTACCGAGCCTCGGCTCGTTGGAAGCCCAGCCTTGCGAGACATGCTCATACTACTTACTATACTCCATGCATTACTTCCATGAGCACTGCTATTAGACTCTGAATACCTTCGAGCTCACAATTCCTCGTTCACTCTATCATTCACTCTGGTCGACATAAAGCACACTACAATGGCAACCTATGAGCACTTCCTCGTCGATGTCCCCGTCCCCTCCGTTGCACATGTGCAGATCAACCGACCTGCGAAATACAATGCATTCTTCGAAGCTATGTGGCTCGAGCTAAAGGTCGTCTTCGATACCCTATCCATCGATCCTGAGATCCGTGCCATCATCCTGTCTGGTGCAGGCGCAAAGGCGTTCACAGCTGGTCTGGATGTAGAGGCCGCGAGCAAAGGTAGCTTTGGCGGCAACAAGAATGCTTCGGATCCAGCGCGCGCCGCTGTTGCAATCAAGAGACATGTTGCCGAATTTCAAGAGTGTATTACCAGTATAGAGAAGTGTGAAAAGCGTAAGTTTAGGAAATGCCAATTTACTCCCGCAACCATAGGCTAATAGGTTGTTCCCATAGCTGTTATTTGCGTTATGCACGGTTTCTCATTCGGTCTTGGACTCGACATGTCTGCGTGCGCCGATGTTAGGATATGCAGTAAGGAGACCAAGTTTTCCGTAAAGGAAGTAGATATCGGGTTGGCGGCCGACATTGGAATTCTGTCAAGACTGCCCAAGGTCGTTGGCAACTTTTCCTGGATCAAGGAGGTGGCACTCTCAGCACGAGTTTTCGGGGCAGAGGAGGCGTTGAGAGTAGGATTTGTGAGCCAGGTACACGAGACGAAGGAGACGGCCATCGAGGCGGCGTTGAAATTTGGAGAATTGCTTGCTAGCAAGAGCCCCGTGGCAGTCCAAGGTACCAAAGAATTGCTCAATCATGCGAGGGATCACCCTGTTGCCGACAGCTTGAGATATACGGGTGTTTGGAATTCAGCAGCAATTCAGACCACAGATGTCGAGAGGGCTATGCTTTCGGGACTTAAGAAGACCAAGCCTAGGTTCGAAAAACTTTAGTGTAAATATCTACTAAAGAATATAATACCTCATGATTGACAAAACTACTGAACATTAATTTCATAGCTAGCAGCTCAAAATGTCGTTGCCACTTTTCCACTGGTATGATTCTTATCTTTGTCTTTCTGCGCGTTCCTCAATACGCTTCTGGTCCAATTCATGAGAAAAGCGGTCAGAGATTTTTATTTTTTAAATTCTAGAAATACCTCTTACTCGGAGGATCTATCTCTAATCTATACACTCTCAACCTTCTCAGAAGTCAAGCTACCGTCCTCTCTCCCCCCCTCAACATCCTCCACTCTTCTCTCGTTCGGCTTGCGCTGTCTCGACATATTCTGAGTACGCAGCGCATGCTCCTCGGTGTTTTCATAATCAATAAGCAACTCCCCCTTCTTCCCGTAGCGCATCGGCTCATGCTTTGCCGTTTTGACGACGTCGAAATATCCTTTCGTCTTTCTGAATATGGTATCGATCTCCTCCAAGCTGCGGTAGGCAGTCTCTGGGTAGAAGAAGTAGACGACCGGAAAGATGAAAGCGTTGATAACGGCAAAGATGATGTATGTTTTGTATCCGATGGACGAGAACGAAACCGGGGTTATCATCACCACCATGAAGTTGAATATCCAATTGGCTGATGTGGAGAGCCCGTTGGCCGGCGCTCTGATCCGGAGTGGCACGATCTCAGCTGGATACAACCAAGTCATACCGAGCCATCCTATTGCGAAGAAGGTGTTGAAGACGAACAGAAACACTGCAGACACAACTCCAGGAGCCGAGCCTCCGAGGTTGACTTCTGACATGTAGTTGGTACCAGCTAGAATGGCCATGCTTCCAGCCATGCCAGCAGCGCCAAAGAGCATGAGAAGGCGTCGGCCAAACTTCTCAATGGTGTATACAGCAATCCAAGAAGCGATGAAGTATTCCGTGCCGTTGGCTGCAGCAAGAAGGCGGGCCGTTGTGCCATCCAGTCCGATATATTGTTCGTATATCGTAGCCGCATAGTAGGTAATCAGGTTGATACCACTAATTTGTTGAAATACCTGGTTTACATAACCTAGCAATACCCGATGAAAGTTGCGTTCTGGGCCCATGGTGAAGAGATCTCTCCATCTGGCATCCTTCATCTCGATGACCGCATCTTTGATCTCGGTGAATTCGACATGAACGAGACGATCATCCGAGGGTAGATCGGCGAGTGCAGAAATCACATTGACCGCCTCCTCTTCATTTCCTTTAAGGATAAGCCATCTTGGTGATTCTGGGAGCTCCATGATAAAGACAAGCAAGATGAGGGCGAACAAGATCTGAAGACCGATGGGAAATCTCCAGGATATGGTACTAGGCTCCAGGAAAGAGAATCCAAAATCGACCCAGTAGCTCACCATGATACCTCCGGTAATCATGGCACCTTCAATCATCACCATCTTGCCACGTTTGTGGCTTTTTGAGGTTTCGCTAGCCCACGTCGGGACTGTTGATGTGTTCATGCCATTTCCCACCCCGGTAATGATTCTTCCGACAATTAAATGGGCGAGAGAGAATGCGCTTGTTTGCAGCGTCGCTCCGATGACCATGATTGCTGAGCCGACAAAAATCATCTTTCTTCTGCCGAGTATGTCTCCAATGAAGATGGTGAGTACTGCTCCAACGAAGCAACCTAAAGGTACACATCACAAATTAGCTATCTTTTCTATGTACCATGAGAGGTGCTAGGGCTGGTTGCAAGTTACGTACCAAGATTGTAGCTTGCAACAGATATTCCTTGTATGGTAGTCACGTAGTTGTTGGTCGGATCCGCGATGGTATTGATCTCCGGGAAGGTTCTCACAAAACTCGGGAGAGTCAGTAGACCACCCATCACTCCTTGGTCGTATCCAAAAAGACTATGTTATGTTAGATTTAGTCATGTCATATTAGAGATTTCCATGGTGGAATAGTGTGAATGAATAGAGACGCATTCAATATAGTTGTCACTTCACGACTATACACATCCATATCTAGATGGAATGACACAACTTACAAGAAATCAACTCCCGCGATGAGCCCAATGGCATAATTTAACCTCTTGCCGCGAAAGCCAAAGTATCGTCCTCCCCCAAACATGATGTATATATATATGAGATCTTCTCTCTCTATAAAAAGTGTTTTGTAGTCTTTATTGAACTTCACAACGATTCAGTAGGTGACAAAAGTCCTAATGGCTAAGTGACGAAAATAGGTACGAACATTAGCAATGATGGCAAAAAAAATTGATTTCGAATAAATCTCAAACTGTCGGAATAGTTTCTTAAATAATGACAGCACTTCCCCACAGGCGGCGAGGTTGGTACTCGTCAACCCACTGCATGACCGGCACATAATTGGTAGCTCCAACGTAGCTGCCGTTCAAAGTGCACCAAAGCTTATGAAAACCCCCCGGATATTCTCCGCATTCTCATCGCAAAGATGGGGCAAACACGAGTAATGGATCTCACATAGCTGCGCATCAATGCCTATCTGGGGAACCCGGCGCACGAGGCCGGGAATGGATTTTGAGTACCCGACACCCCGCGCCCCTTGACATCATACCGAAGTGAATAGTTTAATGGTCCATCTGGACTTATACATCACATAACTCAAGGTTCCGGTTGGTCAGGCCACTCCAAGGAAGCAGAGACTGACTTGATATTCGGGATTACTACTTTGGGCAAGCCGAGAAGAGAGTGCTGGCTTTAACATGCATGAGACTACCAGATGCGCCTTATCTTTTTTTACCGGATACATCTTACCGATCCCTACATCAACTTGCGGAGACGTGAGATTTTGCTATGCAGATATACGTGAATGGTGGATATCCCAAGACCAGATGAATCGTATCTTAGCTAAAGCCTACAATATTGAAGAGGGGAGGGATAAGAAAGGGCAGCATCTGAGTAGCTGACCTGGCTAGCTATATATGCTAACTCGCACTCTAAAGGGCCCCCTTGAGGCATGGTAAGAGCAAAAAGGTGATTACTTAACCGAATGGGAAGTGGGGAAAGCCCGGTATAAGGGGGCGTATGATTGGGAAAGCAATTGAGGTGTATTTGTTTCCGACGTTAAGGTACTAATGGTTCTATTAAATACTGTTAGCGCCATGCATCACCATAATCTTCTGTGGTATCTGTAGGCAAGTATAGATGCCAGCCATTCAATTTCTACCTTATTTACATCGGCTAAGGCTGTTTGACATTCCCGTATTAAATATGTCTAACGGTACCAGATGAAGCATTTCTGTGAGAGTCCAGGACTACACCACCTGCCCTCTATGCGGCCGTTCTTCTCTTTGTAGAGAAGACTACCGAGCTGGCCTAATCCTTTGTATTTCTGATTACATGGTACTTATTAGGTCACATCTGTTATATAGTTATGCATTGTATGTGAAGATGTTACAGCATGCCACACCCGCTAAGAAGATGCAGAAAAATGCAGGGCCGTAGACAAGGAGCTTTTACATCATGGCATCCAATTTCTACCTGCAGGAACCCAAACCTTGGTCTGATCTCCTTCGGTCTAGCTTACGTGTCCACGCTATCGCCGTCGCCCTGTCGGACAGAGTCTGCTGGGTCTCCTATAATTTCCCAATACTTCCCCCACTGGTAATTGTTGGCTGAAAACCTCGTCCGTATAGACGCCGTGCACGGAAGGCTCAGGAGCACAGACAAAGACCTCAATCAAGCCGATGTCTGCCCAACAAGCAGCATCGGGGTCCTCGTCCTCGTAACCGATTTCTGACGCAGAGATATTGGTCAAAAGCTGCGTAGTCTGCTCCGTTTTGAGACGGCGAAATTCATAAAAGCTTTTTCTATAATCATATTCCTCTTCCATATCAATATCGAGTTCGGCAGCGCGTCGGAGTAGGTCAGCCTTGTAATGTGGATTACTGCTCTCCTCTGCTGAATCCATAAGGATCACTTGCGGTCTAATATTGAGACGGTCATAGCTATCTTGATAATTAGCTAGAATGCATACTCGCGCAATATGCGTAGCCAAAATAGGCTTGCGAAGTGCGAGCTCCTCATATGTATAGCGATTCGCAAAGACTGGTCTGTGCAGCAGAAGTGGAAGGTGAGAGTCTGGTGTTTCATCTGTAATCCGAGACAAATCATTATTCATTATAAATCGTGCGTTGATGGCAGATTGAATCCGAGAATCGTCTAAAGCATCGGGCTGTTGAGACCACCATTTTGCAAACATGGTATCGTGATATATTCCACGGACAATACACTGCATCTCATCTTCAGACCTCTCAGGTCGCCGTAAACGAACATATCGGTCAATATTGCCTGAGTATGCTGCGACAAGTATCAAAAGATCTTTATTGACATTTGGTAGATCAGCTGGTAGGGGGGAGCATAAAAGAGATGCCAGTGCCTTTGATTCAGGAGTTGTGTCTTCAATAAACCAATCATCACTTTGCCAATTAATGACACGGCCATTGACGTTGTAATGACAGACCCCTTGGCACTCAGTAATGTCAAAATATACCCTGGCGGTAGTGCCGCTCACAAGGTAACTTAAAGTAATCATTGAGGACTTTTGAGGTACGTCAATAGATGAGCGAACGGCCGTATCGCAATTGAGGAAGGCGGGAGATCGAGGGGTCTCTAAATTAACTGTTCTTGTATAATCATTCATAACTGCATATCTGGAAGGACTATTCATAATAACATCAAAGATAGCCTCTCCTTTAATGCCGCTGTCGCGTGCTTCTTCCGCGATAGACACCTCTGGAAGGAGATCAAGCTCATGATATAGCTCAGTATAGCCAGCAACAGCACAGGCTCGACCAACGTGATAGCGCATCTGAGGATACTTTGCGGCTAAAGAGCGGTAGGTGTCCTCACTGGCAATGTCTGGATGCCATATACAATATGGCATCTCATTGTGTTCAGCCATGTCTGGAATAATATTGCTCATGATAGAGCGTGCATTAAATGCTCTTGTGAAATCGGGGAATTCAGGTAATCCACGTAGTTCTAGAGCGAAGTTATCGTGATGCCGAATTCCATATATCACGGCACAACGTGCGTGCCCATGCAAACTATCAGGAAGTTTCTTGCCATGCATCGCTGCACGGACTTCGGCGTCTAAAAAGCGGCATTTGAGGATATAATCCATTATTAGGAGCATACAAATAAATAATTAATAAATGTTTAAACTTGAAGAAAGAGAATATGACGTGATAATGAATATAAGATGAAGAAGTGGAAGTTCTGAGGGGATAAGTATATGAGTGGTTAGTGTGAGCTAAGCGAGCACGTGGGGAATGGAAAAATGCATGTATATATATATATACCAGAGCAGATATCAATTAGGTCTAAAACTAACTTACTACAAATTTTGGAAAATAAGTTTACTCTCAAATGAATCAAAGTTCTTTATAGTTGTACAGATTGTAACACATTTAGGTGGACAAATTCACAATAATAAATACATTCTGGTCAGGTTTTATCAAAATCTAGTCTGGTGGTACCAATCAAGAACAAGTTACCAACGAATGGTTAGTTATGGACTTCCCAGTCTCATAGCTAGGGTTCTGTAAGATTAGCTCTGAGTCTTGGCTTAGCCCCACCATACATGTTGGTTTGTTAAAAAAGCCCGTAACACACTTTTCACCAATGTATTTGCGCCATATGACTCATCAGACACATACCATAATTGATTGATAAAAGTTGCCTCCTTTGCACGCCAACCCGTGTTGATGATCAAACCTTTGCACTAATCATTACTCTATGTGAAAACAATAACTATTATACTAGATGGATATCTCTAACCATAAATCCTTGCTACATCCTAAGTGGTAGAACTCAAATACCTCTGGTAGTAAGTAAATATCCAGCTATTGATGGACAAGTAAAACTATGAGGTCAATGGACACGAACTCGAAGGGACGGTTGCAACGTCAATTGTGCTATTATATTTCTCTTCACTGCAAATCGTTGAGCTCATGCTGAAACATGGGCTGAAAAAGACATGGCATGGGTGTAGCAATATTGAAACGATGGATTCGCGGAATTGCGGTAGGAAATATCGCGGTATGGAGATGAGATTTATAGCTCTGTGGATGAGGATGACCCCACGTGCCCCCTTTTCCCCTTCGCTTAACTTCTTAGCGAGCGAATCCTCGCTAAATTTTGGTTGTAGGACTTCATAGTTAGACGTCTCACCCTCTTACCTTTATTTTTGGACTCTATGTTCAAAAAGAATCCAGAGAACTATTGTAAAGCTATATAATAGAAGAATTCAAATGAGTGTCATAATCACGATTCAGAAGTGTGACAGTTGCGATTTGGGTCACTCACGATCAGTGATCGTAAGTGATCAGGATTATAAGGTTTCAATAGAAAGTGGATGGCTTTCCATACATAGGAATTCCGTACCCAAATTCAAATAACATTTTTAAATAAGCTTGTTTACTTTACAAACGTCTTCAATTCCACCACTTGAAGATCCTTTATTGTACAGTACATCAAAGTTCCTGTGCTAACTTAATGGGGAAATTACAGCCGAGAAGAGCCTCATCCACGACTCTTAACATCACCCCATACTATTTCCAAATCTGGTTTCTACAATTTTACTTTCTTGAATGATCAAAGCGAAGGGTTTGAAAGGCCGAAGAAAAAGGATCGACCATAGTTTTGTATAGCATAGTTCACGAATCCACCTAGTCATTCATCCTTTTTAATTATTTAGTAAAGACTACTTCATTGTAACGAGAATAGCAACTTCTAAGCTCTACCATTATTCTTGGCTGGCCTGCTCTATCGAGTGGCAAAATAAAAACCAGTAGTTTCAAAATACGTATGTGGATTGTAATTCTGTAGATTCTCTTTCATAGCTCCTCTATTTAGACTAAGGGGAGGTGGGAAACCCAATTACGGACAAAACCACAACCGAAGCCAAGTATATCCTGTTCAGGCCTATATCGAGCAACCATATCCAGTCCCATTATTTAGCAGTGATCGTTATCTTTACCACCATCTACGCAGTCTCCACTGCAGGTTTCAACCCATCTGATAGCACCATTGGAGCCGCCCTCACAGAAGAAAATTGAATCATCCGAATCGCTGCCGTGTCCCGTCATGGCATCATTTATTTGGGCTTGGTAATTTCCTATGAGAAATTAGTCTAGAGTAGGACAGAGAAGGTAAACAATTTGGGAGCAGGAGAATATTAGGGAATATATACCCTTTCCAAGAAGCGTCGAGCCACAGTAGTAGATACCGGTACGGCAATTATCGGCGACCACAACACCAGAGAGGAATGGGAGGACGAGAAGGGTGATAGAAGAGAATTTCATGATTTCGGTAGATGATTTTCTGAGCTTGCTTAGGAATGAGTTGAGAGATCGATGGCGAGATAGAGAGTTTAAGAGAGGGAGAAGCCTCCTTTTATAGTTGTAGGTGAACGACTTCATGCCTTATGACGGTTGATAAGTCGATCTCACAGGTTCTGTCCCTCACGCTAACACACTGATTGAAGTATGGAGCCTTGACTCTCCAGCTGAACAATAAAGCCTCACAAGGCCGGATTTCAGGGGTCGAAGGACCACATAACAATATAGCAACGTTGAAATGCTGTCTCCATACCAATCAACATTATAATTCTCTAACATCTTCCAACAATATTCCGTACCTGAATGTTTGATTGGTGAGTTTATAGATCCATATGGTATGGAGTACAGCCGTGAACTGTTGTAATAGTGGATCTCAGGGTCGCCCAGAGCAGATCCGAACCTTCCCTGATTCAGGATATACTCCTCGCTTACCAAAGTATTCTTTACTTACGTAGGTGTGTTTCTAAGAATCCTTGTCTAGTGCTATTATAATACTTTATTACTGCATCTTTAATGCATAGAAACGACAAAAGTCTCGAGTTCTTCCGTGGGGTTGAATCAAATACCTATCAAATACTTGGCAAGAGGCCTCAACACACTATGATCTCTCCCAATCGAATCTATCTAATACGTGGCAAAGGGTCTATCATTTGCGTATCTGATTGACATTTTCCTACTCAGAGTAAAAAGGTGATGTCCTTTTTGGCTACACAGCGGGGAAATTAAATTTTAAGGAGCGCACAGACTGATCATGGTGGCCTGTTGTGTACCATATGCCGGTCACGCTACCCCGAGAATAGGAAGCTGGTCAAGATCAGCCACCTTCTCCGTCACAAGACGGAAACAAAGTACCTAAATGTCCCGTATCACCATCTTAATACCTCCCTCGCCTGGACCCCTGAGCTTCAAATGCTCTGGTGTGTGAACTTTAACTGACCATAAAAATGGTTGGCGGCCTAGCTTCCGCAATTCCTTTAGCACCGAATTCCTCTTTTCCCGCTAGTAAGCCCACTAACCAGCATATGATCTGCATAATAATTTAGGTAGAAAGGGACGGTACTAAAATGCTTGTAGTGCTTATTGTTACAATTTGATAAGTTCGCTAGATCGTGGAATAAGGGCGAGAGTAAGTTGACACGCCTGGTTCAAAAGCGATCTGATATGCAGAATTGCAAAGTTATCAGCAGCTGGTCGCATTTCAAAGTTGTTTCGTAGTCATTGATCTTTCTGTTATTTATTACGTCTTTCTTGCACATCTCATCCGGCGTATTCCCCAAGATGCTAATCTTAGACCGTAGCATGCGTATCCAGTGAGGGCGGTCTTATTTCATCCTTGTCTGTAAACCCCACATCCAACTACATGGCATAAGAGGGGCCATTGCTGTAGATATTACCATATTGGTGATGGAGGATCTTTTGGCTGATAAGTGGAGCAAAATCAAGCCTCCAATCGTATCCATGACTAGTGTCAAACCGTGACTTCTTGATTCGACTCAAATCTTTCAAAATTTCCGTACCTACTGGCACATATATTACTTTATTATAATTCGTATACTTCAAGTTTAGGGATTATCGAAAATACAAAGCCTTTATGAAGATCCTCCAGGATTAAAAAGATCAAATAAAATAGTGACATAAACGATCCGCCACTTGTAAATACTTACTGTTTGCAATTGTTGGTATATCGAATGAATATATCCAGGCTGGTCAGGAGACCAGGTTATGAGGCCGGTATGAATCTAAACGGTATACTTTTACGCCAACTTCGTCGTAGTTAAAGCAATCAACGATTACCGCATGATTACAATTGAAACGTACACAACTACAATATATCAATATCTATACAGACTATTAGTAGTAGAATGCTTATGTTTAATATGAATACCCTGTCGTTCTTCACAGCTAGTCCAACTTCATGAGGAACTAGCAAAACGAATTAGACCTCAAGATTTTTTTTATAAGTATCCGTCAGGGCATGTAATTATGAAAGCTTCAACCACTAGGCGATGTGAGACGAACAGACGTAATATTTAAGTTCACAGCCTGAGTGATTTCTCTACTACAAATAATACGATCGAATCTAATGCAGCACGTACCTATAACCTTAATTATATACACTTCACTTTATTGTACTTGTCGGCTTTCTTTTAAAAACTCGTTATTCGTCGTACTAAGAACACCCTAGCTTTACTCTACTTGCTGAGGCACTAGCAATGAGGTTTGAAGATGCGCTAAAACAAGCCCTGCCTTCCTTACTTCGTAGTTGTTGTTTGTTGTAATGCAATACACTGCTCACCTTACTTCTTTGCTCTGGCCTTGGGCTTGGCTCTAGCCTTTGCTTTCCCCTTTTGAGGTTTCACATCCTCCTCAGACTCATCCTCTTCGTCATCTTCGTCCTCATCCTTGACCACCTTTTTCTTGGCTGAGGCCTTTTTCTTAGCTGCTGGCTTTTTGGCCTTTGCTTGCTTAATATACTTGTCTTTCTTCATATCCAATTCTTCGTCTTCTTCCTCCTTTGGCTCAGCGATGATCTCTGCCTCATCTTCTTCCTCAAACGCTTCTTCGAGATCAGGAGCCGCCTTTACTGCTTTGGCTGGGGCAACAACATTGCTAGCTTTCATGAATGGTAGAGGATGCGATCGAGCATTGTATCTAAACCTGTCAGATATGTTTCGGGATATTGCACGGCAATAACTTACAGTCTCGTAAATGTGGACTTAGTCTGGGTTTCGAGCTTCACATTATCTTCACTCTGCTCGCCTAGACCAAGCTCCATCATGTAGTCAAAGTCATCTCTGGTCAGAAAATAACTGTCCATAAGATCGATGACTTCGTCCACAGCATCCTTCCCGTCAACTTCAAGTCGTTTGATCATTTGTGTCCAAAGCACAGGGAGATATTGTTGCCGAATTTCGTGGCGATCGCCAGAAGTTCGAAGTCGCATGTGAGATTGTATCTCCTTCACATACCGAGTAAGCTTGCCATATTTACTATTGTTTCCAAGCCATTTCGTAAATGATGTTTGGCCGGTCATAATGCCAGCGACGAAACTAGCTGGCCGGACACTGCTGAAAACTGCATGGGTTGGCATTAGACTCCATTGCTGTTGCGAGCCATGGATCATTCGATCAACCAAGTCTCCATCACTAATGCTCTCTGCTGCTTGGTCTGCTAGTTCTAATGCTTTGACTTTAGCTTCTCTTGAACTCGATACAGAATTAAGAAGTGCTGGCTTTGTGCTTAAGTAGTTCTCCTGGATCATTAAAGGGGTGAATTCATGGTCGTTAAAATATAGTTCGATTTTGTCGTTGAGCGTAGCTTTGCTGCTGGGTGCAAACATGCCGCCTCCGAGCAGCTTGTGGCAGATATCCCAAGGTTTCAGAACAACATGCTTTTCCCATGCTTTTGACATGGACTTTCCCTGGTCAAAATCCATAGCAGTCTGGTCCAGCTTTGCTGTAGATATCATATTGATTATCTGACGTATATCTTTATTACTACCTTCGATAAGGGCGTCAATTACCTGCATAGGGAGCTTAAGCCCTTCTCGATGGCATATCGTAGCAATGCGAGACCGTACTTGTTCCACTGTAGGCCGTCGGAATGGTAGGTCAAACGTAACAAAATCGAAAGGCTTCATCTTCGGAAGCTTCCTCTCGTTGCAGATCAAGATCATAGGTATGTGGGTTGTCTTGCAAACTTTGGCCAATGCTCCTACACCACCTCTGTCCCCTGCAGACATGCCATCTACTTCGTCCATGATCAGAACGATGTTCTTCTTCTGCATGTTGACATCCTTCCCATCTCCTGCAAAGTAGCCAAGCAGTGACTTGTTGTCTAAGACCTCCGCCACGCCAGACTCAACCATTTTCTTACTTCGAGTATCACTAGCGTTACTCTCAATAACATCATATCCTGCGAGCTTAGCAGCGAGATGTGCAGCTGTTGTCTTTCCAATACCAGGTGGACCATGAATAATAATTGCTCGATAACCTCCTAGACCATCGGCACCTCTCATCTGAAAGTTGTATTTGTGGGCCTTCGGCCACCCCTTCAACCAAGATGATATCTTTTCCACCTGTCCCTTATTACCACATATTTGAGCCATCGTGGTCGGAGCATATTTGCTAGTCCAGAGCTGTGAAGTAGGGGCAACCGGACGGATAGTTGCGGCGGAAACTGTTGAGCCTTTTAAAGCTGCCTGTTTCTGTCTCTCTCGTTCTGCTTTCTCTGCTTCCTTGATCTTCCTTTGTTCCTCCTTCTCCATTTCCTCGGCTTCCTCTCTGATCTTCTCCTGCTCGGCTTTCTTCTTCTCTGTATTCTTCTCCGCAGCTTTCCCATCTCCACCATTTGCAGGCATGGTTGATATCAGCGCGAACAACCCTTGTTCATCAATAGTCTTGATATTCATATCGTGTATCTTCCTAAGCTTAGACGGTCCAGCGTCTGTTCCAAGCACAACGAAGCTTGTTTTACTGCTTGGAGCTCCCGTTACCTTTCCCCCATAGCGTTTTACAAGTTCTGTGCCCTCATCCCTCGAGATACTCTGTAGCAAGCCTGTAAAGACGAAGGTCATACCTACCAAGCAGTTATCAGCACCAGTAGGAATATCAACCGCGCCCGCTGCTGGAGCTGGGCCGGCATTTCCTCCCCCTCCTCCCTTTTTCCAATCAAACTTTACATTTGGATCTTTTGGTGGAGGAGTCGGTGGCCGAACAATGGGAATGTTGTCCAAGATTGCCTGTACCGCGGAGCTCTCAGAAGCGGGAGCCTTCTTCTGTGGAGGAGCTCGTTGCTTCTTTGCTGGTGGCGGCTTCGAAGTGGTGCTTTTCGTACCTTTCTTAGCTTTGACGGCAATATCCGATTCAGACTCAGATTCTAGATCGACAGATTTGCGCTTTTTGCTCGAAGTAAACTTTTCGGGATTATCCAGGACCATTATATCATCATCAGCCACCATTTCATTCCCTTTCACGAGAGAATTTACATCATATGCGTCCTTCATCTCAACGTCTTTATCCTTTTGTGATTTTGACTTCTTCGACATAACTTTCTTGGGGCGTGGCAGCTCTTCAACCTCACTTTCTATCTCTACATAGCTATCCTTAGCCCGCTTACTCTTCTTCATATCTGCTGCAAATATATCGTCTCCTGCATCCTTGTCATCTTCCATAAATGCATCGTCGTCATCATCATTTTGAAGCTCGGAGTATGATGTTATCTTCTTGCGAGCGGATGACCTGCCATTAGGTACTACAGCAGACTGAGTCTTCAATTTTGTTGGCGTGGATTTTGATGATTTGGGCTTGCTACTAGATGCGAAATAATCCGAAGTAGAGGTTTCCTTGCCTTTGGGGGACTCTTTCCTGTTATGCTGATCAGTGTCTACATAAATCTTCAATTCCGTAATCTACATACAAAGGTTTCTGGGGGATTGGTTTCGGAGTAACTTTCTTGGATCTAGCAAACTTCAGTAACTTTTATCCAGCATGAATCTCAAGAGCATACATTAGCACATCATCGTCGTCGTCACTATCAACAATTATCTTGCGACTTTCTGATGTAAATTAGCTTTTCATAGCCTATAATGAATCTTCAGAATAATGTACTGCTTCTCTTCTTCTTGGAATCTTCTTCTTTGACAGATGCTTTTTCTCGAATGGGCGTAGATGTTGGTTTTCCGCCAAAGAAGCTCCTAATATCTTGCCCCTTCGGGGCTTCCTTATCCTTAGGAGGCATACTCGTCAATTAGAACGAGTTAGAAAATTCTGGGTAGGTAGTTGCTAATATTGTCATGCTTAAAATCGCATAGCAAATGAGTATTTTAGTTGTTCGTAGACTGGTTTTCGATCATTCTGAATTTCAGATGTCGATGACAGACGCGATATTTAAAAAGCGCGTTCGCGACAGATAGTCACACTTGGTCCCTACGGCCACCGCAATAAAGTGTGATGGCAGCCTCCTGCCTGCTCTGCCTGTTCTGCCTGGTACTTGATGCCTTGTATTAAAGGCCAAAATTTCGGGATACCATAACCTTCACATATGGAATGACATTTATTTTACAATCAGATCAATCATGAAGCTACGAAGCACTTTGAGCCTTGCCGCTCAAATCGAGAGGCTTTCAATAGCTTCCTCACCTCTGCGGCCCACAAACGTCTGTCTCGGTGCTACATCTGGCAGCAGGTCAATTATAAAAAATGCAACCTGCCAAAGGGCTTTCTCCAGTACACCCACCAATGCTGGAAATTGGCTTCTACCAACGATGCCGGAGAAGAAGAGATCGAGCAAAGGGCGTCCTCGCGTACCAACGGGAGGCTCAGCGCGAGGTACCACGATAGTCTGGGGCGATTACGGGCTTAGGATGAGCGACCACCATCGTCGTGTCAGTGCCGCTCAATTAAAGAATGGAGAAGAGGCAATTAAGATTCGTCTGAAGGGGATGAAGTATCGGCTATACAAGAGGGTTTGTGCAAGCATTGGTGTATATAGCAGTGGAAACGAGGTATGGGCAGGCTCTCAAGACAGACACGTTTATGAATAGAACTGACAATTAGAAGGTCCGTATGGGTAAAGGAAAAGGGTCTTTTGATCATTGGGCATCCAGAATTGCAGTCAGCAAAGTCATATTTGAACTGAAAGGAGACATCCATGAGCAAGTTGCGAGAGATGCATTCCGCATAGCTGGGAACAAGATGCCTGGTACATTTCCACAACCCTTACTGCATAACATCAAGTATGAGCTATCAGCTAACGATGGCAGGCATGTATGAGTTTGTAAAGAAAGGCGATCCGCCTGTCGTCGGAATCACGAAACTATCCGGTGTCACAATGGCAGAGTTGAAGAAACCCAGGAGGGCTGTTCCGCTTGGTTCGCTGCCACAACCAACAAGCTCTGAGGCAACGATGCCTGCATCGATATCACCTGGAGCATAGGTTTGGCATGTAAAGATATGTAAAGATATGTGCTGTATGGTCAAATAAATACCTATTCATGATTTCTAAGACATAATCTTATGTCTGTATATTGTAGTATTCTTGTTCCCTGATCAAATATATCTGCGTTCAATACTTCATTTCTCATTGTCAGCCAGTTTGCAACAATTCTCTTGATTTCTGCTTCAGCTGCAAGAATTGGTCTTTGGCGCTTAGAGCTTTTCGAGTTAGTCCTCGTTCGGATATTTTGCTGCATATTACGATGTAGAAATTTTTGAGGGTTTTTTTGCAGGCGCACGTTATACTCTACTCTTTTATTTATTTCAACCACACATTGAATTTGATACTTTGTGTTTGATGGGTCAAGCGATTTTCTCCATATATATGAGTAGCAGAATTGGACTTTTGGAGTGCTAAAGAATCAGGCCACTGCCAATCTCATCTTAGCTATGATCTCCTTGCTAGTTTGAAAGCGTATTCATGGAAGCACTTAAAGTTAGCTATGCAAACAAGTGTAAAAGTTCAGACTAAGCTTCATGAGGTATTACCTGTCTACCATTCAAAACTGGATTATAAAGCAGTTAGGTGAAATATTCAATTCACCTGTAGGGTAAGTCCACTAGTCTGATAAGGAGCGCAACATCAGTTCTTGAGAGCTATTTATTGCTACAAGCTCTTGGTTTCATATGGTCCATGATTCTTGGATAGGTTATCCAACAACAAAGGGATTTGAGAACGCGTATCCCTTATCAACTTTTGATTCTGATCACAGTCTTCTATGTACTCTATGATGTCCGAGTGAAGTGCGGCTTGTAAATGTAAGAAGAAGTAGAAAGTCGACCCTATTTATATCCCATAAATTAGGTAGGTAGTACATACATAAGCAGCGACACTTCATTAGTAGTCAGCATTGCTTTAAAAGCACGCTTGCGGCTTTCCACAACTGATTGAGATTTTATCTTGCATCAGGGATTGCATCAGGGAACGAGGACAAATCATGGAATCTAGAACTAAGAGTTACTTTCTCTCATGTTCTTCTAATTTCTAAGATGGCTAGCTAACATTTCAATGACCTTCAACCAATAGTACCATCTTTTGTGTATTCAGCTTCGCCTTTTTGCCAGCGATCAGTGAATAGCATTGCCTTTCTTCTGTGGTTTCCTAAATGGGAACCTTCCACCAACTTCCTCGTTCACTTGCCAAGGCTGCCGCAACTACAAAGTCTTCAAGTCTTCCAGCTTCTTCCTCTTCTACACAACATCTGACTTTGGACTTACTTCAAGATAAAACCATAAAAGGTCCTCATCTGCCTCTCGTTCGCGGAGGGCTCTTCAAGATCTACAAAAACAGTGAGTATTTCTCTTCATTCTACTCCTCTTTCTCCATTTTGATTTCCGCATACATCAGCTCAACACTTTCCCTTATTCCCATCATCGCTATCACTCTTCACAGAAAATCTCCAAATTTTTGACAGAAATTGGGCTGATTCACAATTACCAATTACATACGCATTGATTGGAGCCAATAGCTTCACTTGGCGGCTTTCAGCTTTGGACATTCCGCTTTGCACTGCTGCTAATTCGTCACAGAAGAAGTCCACCTAAGTCACTTTCAACCTACATCAACATGTCGTGGGATAGTACAGGCATTGGTGGTGGTGGCGGCGGCGATTGGAATAGCGGTGGTGTTGCTATCGAATCTGCCAACACCTTTGGTGCCGATGATGGTCTCGCCGTAGGCGCCGATGCAAATGCATTTAATAACAGTGGCGGCGGAAGCGGAGGTGGAGGTGGATTTTCAGGAGGGTGCTTCAATTGGTATGTTATATTCCAAACCGATCTAAATTGACTAATACTAATGCTTCTATAGTGGCGAGGAGGGACATGGCAAGGCGGAGTGCCAACATCCACCAAAGCCTCGCCCATGCTTCAACTGTGGTGAAGAAGGGTGTGTAATTAAATGTGCACACTTGGCTCCCAGCACATTCACTGATGCTTGAATAGACACCAGAAGGCGGAATGCCCTAATCCAGCTGTGGCTCGTGGATTCACCGGCACCTGCAGACGTTGTGAGCAACAAGGACACCGTGCAGCTGATTGTCCAGATGCTCCACCCCAGATTTGCAACAACTGCGAGGAGGCAGGTATGTTTCTCTTCAATTTTGATAGTGCTTGACCGGTCTGAATATTATTCTGGTTGAATTTTCAGAAAAGAAACTGATACACGCTTAAGGACACACTGCTCTGGAATGCACCAACCCACGTAAAATTCAATATAGTGTCCCTTTAATTCCAGCTGAAGACGCATGGGAAGAGATGAGAATGGCTTCTGAAGAGCGTGACCTTGATGATTTCAAGGAAGCCCTTCAAAAGTACTTGAAGGCTACTCCAGATGCAACATATGTCCAACTTGAGACAGCCTTTAGAATCCAAAATTTCAGCTTCTACTACATCGCGTTAGAGAAGGATATTCAGGAGACTTTCTCCAACATGGATCTTCAAGGTAACCTCGGAAAGAAGTACTCAGTCTCCCTTCGAAAGAGTCCTAAGCATCAACGTCCAAAGGAGAAGGAGATTTGGCCATCATCTACAGAGGAGAATATGGCTCGACTCGAGGACGCTGGTGAACCTGTCGATCGCGGCATTCCGAAGTGCAGAAATTGTGATACTTTTGGCCACACTGCTAAGACATGTTCTGAGGAGAAACAAGAACGCACTGATCAGGCAGAAGTGAAGTGTTACAATTGCGAAGAAGTTGGCCATCGTATCCGCGACTGTATGTTTTACACTATCTTCCTACTTTAAATAGTGAACTAACCAGTTACAAGGCCCCAACGAACGCCCTGATAGGTTTGCTTGCCGTAACTGCAAAATTTCCGGCCATAGTTCCAAGGAGTGTCCAGAACCTCGTTCTGCCGAAGGTGTCGAGTGTAAGAAGTGCAACGAGATTGGTCACTTCTCCAAGGACTGCCCACAAGGCGGTGGTGGAGGTGGAGGCTGCCGCAACTGTGGTAAGCAGTTCCGTTTGTTTATTCCAATAGACATGCTAACTCAAGCATAAGGCGAAGAGGGTCATATTGCGAAGGACTGTACTAATGAGCGTAAGATCATTTGTCGCAATTGTGATGCCGAGGGTCATCAAAGTCGAGAGTGCCCTAAGCCTCGTGATTACTCTCGAGTGAAGTGCTCTAATTGCCAACAAATGGGCCACACCAAGGTTCGTTGCAAGGAGCCTCTTGTTGGGGAGGAAGAAAGTGGTAAGTAACAGACTGGGTTTCAATTCGTTCTCCAATACCGTCTAACTTTGAAAGGCGCAAACGGACACATCGGCATTGCTAGCAATTTTGCAGCAGTTGGCGGAGGTGGGGAAGTCGAAGGCGGTGCTATTGTTGCAGCAGCTGATGGGGACAATTGGGGTGCTGCTTCTGGAACCTCTGCTGTTGCTGCCGGAGTTGGCGGTGGCTGGGGAAATGGTCCATCCGTGGTAAGCACTGGCTGGTAAAGTTCTAGGGATTCATGGAACTTCGATTGAGGTATCATATCAGGATCGGGTTCGAGTTTCTTCGACGCTTAGCTTCCATCAAGTCATCTACTACTTTTCGGCATTATTCATGGATTGATTTCTGATGAACCTTGACAGATAAGGTGCTTGCCTGTCTTCCAGAGTTTAGAAAACAATCCAGGATAAATACCTGAGAACCTCCTTGTCTAGTATTTGATTGAACAACTGATTAGGATTTCATTCTCTCAAAATTGAAGCAATCCTCCCGAAATGTTGACTTATTCATAGCTGCGGATCTCGTCCCGACAGCGACCTAGTGACAGGCTTGCTGCTTCTAGATGCGTTGTCAACCAGCAGAAGTTGTTTGATGAGCTCATTTCTACATTTCAAAGCTTGAATTTCTGATGCGACAAGTAATCGTATTGTCACGTAAGTTTACAGCGAAAGAATTCCGGATCCACGCTTCCAGATGTATCTATGAAATAGTGAACATCAACGATACCAAAGTTAGGGCCGGTGCTCCTTGACGGATACAACGCCTTCTCTAAGAAGGCTGAAGCGTTCTTGAAAATTTATGTACAACGACAAAACATGTTGGCAGCTGTGTCTAGATGCATCAGCAGCAATGGCTTAACTAATCTACAAAGGTGTTTAATGTATTACATTATTCTAGATATTATGAAGATCTGATAATCAAATCAAGCTCCGCATTATTTGAGTCACTGCGGTAAAAGTAGACAAGTTCATAACTGTTGAATGCCTTGCTTGTTTATGGCATATTCTGTCATTGGCAACTGACCTTGCTGTCCATCGTGCATCAAAATTCGGGGAGCACGATATGATGTTTTTCTTATTAGAAGAAAAGAGCAAAAACAGCAGTGAACTAGACTACGTGTCGAGAAGATTTAGAAGTTCTATTCGTTGTAACTTTTTAAAATCGGGATTGTGAAAGAGCTTTTGATTCTATTGAAGTGAGAGCTGTCGTTATGTCTGCCAACCTCGGCCGGCAAAGATCCACAAACTCAAACCTGGTGGCAGTCTTGGGGTGGAGTGGAAAATCATACCTCCATCCCATCTATGCGCGCCAATGAGCTGTCTCTGTAGCGGAAGAGGATGGGAATTTCCAAGAGATATCGTGACTTGGAAGCCCTGGCAGACCACTCTAAAGATTCCATTCTGGTGATAGTCGCTAGATTTAGGACGCTTTGCCGACTTCCCCGCCACGTGCCGGACTTTCGCAGCTCATAAACTATTTAATTAGGGAAATGTAGTTCGGTCATGTGCTTGCTCAATTGATCAGTGGGAGTGGAGTTTCTAGTCGCTTGCATTCAGATCATAATCTGGAAAGCATTATCTAATTTTCCTCTACTTCACTTAATCTGCCTTTGATTGTGTTCCAAACAAAGCCTGGGAAGATCACACAGTTCACAATGACTACTTTTACAAGAATCTCTGAAGGGGAAGCCTTCTCAATTGATGTCGATGTCGACCGCAGGTTGTCCAAAATCAGTAAGCTTTAGAACATTAGATTGTAGCTTTTGATCAACTTGCTTACGTTGCATGTAGACCCAAATATTTATGGCGGGTTTATGGAGTGAGTAATGCTGTTTCCTGTATTGTTATTCTTTGGTGAAGAAGATACTGTGTAAGCGTACGTTATCTGGAAATTGACCGAAGGTCAAAGAGAGAAAACACGCCTTTCAATAGCTTCGATCTCTGTGTTGCTGTCAATGTCACCAAATTGTCCTCTTTCTCAACTGAGATATTTTGGGGAAGCATGCGCGAGACTCACAGTAGAGCGCGATAGACCGATTTTCAAGCAGCTCAACACGATTCCCAAGCTTCGACTGCTATATAGATCACACGCTGACTTTTCATCTTCAGACATATGGGACGTTGTATCTATGGTGGAATCTATGATCCAGGGAACCCTCTCTCAGACTCACATGGCTACCGCACCGATGTATTGACCGCTCTCCGAGATCTTGATATCCCGGTGATCCGCTATCCAGGAGGAAATTTCATCGCCACCTACCACTGGGAAGATGGAATCGGACCTCGTGAGAACCGTCCAGCAAGGCCAGAACTTGCATGGTTGGGGACCGAAACGAATGAGTTTGGAACCGATGAGTTTATGCACTGGCTGTCCGTGCTAAGCGAAGGAAAAGAGAAGAGAGTCGAGCCTTACTTCTGTCTCAATATGGGAACAGGAACTCTTACGGAGGCACTAGCCTGGATTGAGTATTGCAACGGCACGAGAAATACGCATTATGCTAATCTTCGTCGGAAGAACGGACACGAGGAGCCATATAACATCAAATATTGGGCTCTCGGAAACGAATGCTGGGGACCATGGCAAGTTGAGCAGATGACCGCTACAGACTATGCAAAGAAGGCCACTCAGTGGGCCAAGGCCGTGAAACTTCTCGATCCTTCCGTCACCCTCATCTTGTGTGGACAAGATGGAGTGAGCTCATGGGATCACGAGGTTTTGAAAACCTGCATCCCATTCATTGACATGCATAGCATTCACGCATACACCTCAGTGAAAGACCACGTCCCAAACGCCATCGCGCCACTCTCAGCCGAACGAGCCATCGAGACTACAGCCGCACTCATCGATATTGCTAGAGTTGAAAACAAAATCCCACCTAGCATTGTCCAAACCACTATCTGTTTCGACGAATGGAATGTCTGGGACCCCCAACGCGCACCTGGCGAATTAGGCGCCGAAGAACTATACACTTTATCTGACGCTCTTGCCGTGGGAGTATGGTTGAACGTATTTATCCGACAAAGTAAATACGTCGGCATGGCGAATATTGCGCAGAGTGTCAACGTGATCAGTCCTTTGATGACAACGGAAAAGGGGATTGTGAAACAAACGACTTGGTGGCCTTTAATGCTATTCAGTCGGTATATGCGAGGTTGGACTGTCGGTGTCCACGTCAAGGGCACAGCTTATGATGGCGTCACGAATCCGATTTGGCTGCAAGGTATCTTGGAGCAGGGAGCCAGTTGGTTGGATGTCAGTGCCTGTGTGAACGAAGAGGGTATCGTGACGGTGGCGGTAGTGAATATCAGTGAGACAGAAGACATCAGCGCGAGTCTTGCAGGGGCAGGTAAAGATGTAACTGTTTACACAGTTTCAGGACCGAATGTTCAGGCATCAAATAAGGAGGGGAAGGAGGAGGTTGCTATCAAGGAGAGTAAGTGGGATGGGAGCAGTGGAAAGTTTACCTTCCCAAAGCATTCGATGACAATGTTGAGATGGGAAACGGGAAAGAAAATCGTAGAAGTTTCGAAGAAAAAGGGCTCCCGCATAGATACACATGCAATGACTGGAGGAGGGGTTATGTTTACGGCATAGGTTCCTTATCTAATAGCCCGAAGAACAATAAAACTCTACTGGTTCTCTATGAGCTTTCAATTCATTACAAAGTGATGGTTAGACTTCTGGGTAAGTAGAGCAAGTCAAACCTGTTACCTGTGCATCTGACCTTGCTGTTGCCACATAAAACATACCACGGCGAATGTTCATGAGTTTTGAGTGTTAGTAGTCAGTGACTTACTTTGCCTTGGAAGAGCAGGACTGAAGAAAACAGGCTAGGTCTGATTTGGGAGATGGAGACTCAAGAACATCTGGAGCAAGGCTAAGTTGCCCTTGGAGATGTTCTAGGAAAATATCGAACAGAGCTTCGATACCAAGAAGGCAGCCATCATGGCATATAGGGTGAGGGAAAATACAGAGTTCACAATAAATTCGCGGAACAAGAAAACCTTTTAGGTCGAATTTTTGAAATTTGATTGGTTGGTATAAGCGTACCCATAACACAAGTCTGATAGCCAGCGACCTTCAATTTCTATCGTCTCAAAGGCGCCCTCCATATTCCAACATCCCATCTTATCATATCAAAAACACACGCTCATCTTTTGCAGCTCATCCAGAGAGCCGCCAAATACACAAAACAAAGATGTTCTAGCCGCATGTTTCCAACCCTAAATTAAGCCCCCAGTCTTAAGCATTCGAAGGTGTATCATACAAAGATGAAAAGCTGAATCTTAGAATAGAACAGCCTTCTGAAAAGCCGATGTAAGTCTCAAAAAAAATGTAAAATAACGCCATGCCGCTATGCAATGAATAAGTACAGCCAACTCCGGATATGAAAGCGCCTTTCGCCTATTCTATATTCTTTTTGCGCATAATATTCGTACTATCTTCCAGGACCGAGCCTTTTTGTTATTCAGGTTCCAGTTCCAGGACTGATTAATGGATCATTTAATAGCGTTTAATTTTCGATCAACATCCATCCACGTAGCTGTTCTTAGGCCAGTCATAGCCTGTAGCTGCCCAGTCGGTTAAGTTAGGGTTTGTGTAACTAAATATGTTAGGGTTTGAGCATCATCTAAGTTTGGAGGGACTACTTACGATTTTGGATGTTGTTTGATGTACGAAGTGGTTGGATATCCAGGAGGATCACATGTGACCGACTCTTGTCCTTCCTCCTGGTATATCCGAATGTAATCAAATCGCATGGTTGCAGGAAGATCATCTGCGAGATTCTTCAGGTAGACTCGTGCGAAACTGTTGGACATTCCAAAATTGGAGATGATACTCAATGGCTCTTCTGGAATGATTCGGTGGCCAATGTTGCCGTTCGGTCTGGTTGCTCGGCCATCCGCCTTCCAGGTATATTCATCTCCGACAAACCAGCTGATATCACCGTCGGCTCCTGGAGTATACTCAAAGCCATATTTTTGATAAGCTTTACCGTTGTACCAATCGTTATTTAATTGAGTGATAGCCGAAAATGCTTGCTGAAAGTTTCCACCAGTATAAGAGTTCATTCCCGTGGTTTGCTGGTCGTATACTTCAACGTAATTATAATCTGGCTGCCAATTCATATCAAACGGGGCAACTTGGAATGACTGAGAAACTTCGCCATTGAAAGTGTTGTAGTCATCCTTTGTGAGCGTAGCAACTTGTGCTTCGATCACATCGATTTCTGGTGCAGATCGAGAATTTCCAGCGGAAGGGTGGTTCTCATTTTTGCAAGTGCAAGCAGGCAATTTCATCCCAGGGAGAAAACTTATGCCATCCATAGAGCTCTGGTTAGCTGTGATTCCAGCATCGCACTTATCCCAGTAGCTATATGGCCACATGCCCTCTGTGGTTGATGTATACCCGGGGCGCCCAAGATTGCCCATTGCCCAAAAACCAGGCCAAAAGCCGGAAACGGTTCCACGACCTGGAAGAGAAATGCTTGCTTCTATCCGGCCACCCTTGAAGCACAGCTTGTTCCAAGATTGTAACATTCCAGACCGGTAGTTGAGATTGTGGCTTTGGAACGCATCGAATCTGATGTTTAATGTTCCATTGGCTGTTGTAAGCGCATCTGGGTCATACCATTCTATGTCTTGAGTGGCACCATACCAGATATCCACACCTTGAAAGTACTAAGAGTCGCGGTTAGTATAATTCTGGTTGCAGTTGCGAGGGTCTGAAATTTAAATAAAAGATCTTCTGGCTGATGACTTACTGGATCGTCTTCATCGTAGAAAGTCCTCCCTGGCTTGTTGAACTCATCAGAGAACTAGTAAAATTAGCAACAAACATCATGATGAGTGCAAAATTATTGACGTACGACGAGCTTTAAAGTCTTTCCGTCACTTGATGTCCTTGTCTTCTCTGAATCTGGTGTATCTTCATCAATGAGACCTGTTCTTAAATTCTTGAGTAAAGGAACGCTTGGAGATAAGCAAAGTGGATCTGCTTTACAGAGGTTTTTGTCGGTTACCCCAGTGACTTTCTGAACAAATGTTCTAGCTGATGTTAGCATCGATTATTTATTAGAGCAAAGATTCCATACAAAACAGGGAAGGCAATGAATAGTGCCAGACACGCAAGTAACAGAAACAACAGCCCTCCTAAGTTCATCATTCCTCTTTTGTTCCAGATGTCACATTTTGGCTCTTCCTTGTCTTCTGGGCCTGGATTATGCAAGTAATCGTCCTTTTCTACATCCTCGGGAAAGAGAAGCAGCCCTGCAGATGGCATGATGTTGTATTTCTCCGCCACGGTCTGAGTGTTCACCTCATCATCACTGCCGTTTCTTGAAGGCGCCCTGGAATCGTCAAAGGGTGAGGCAAAGGGCCCGCGACTGTCTCTGCTACCGGCATCGGAGCTCCAACTTGTTCTCCTTGACGACATGGCGGAATCAGTCATGGCATCTTGGTATGGCCGTGGTGGTCGTATCTTCCCAGGAGGCAGTAGCATCTCATTCAAGTCTGTCGTAGAGCCTCCCGCGCCAGCACCGTAATTGCCTGCATTTGGGTGATGTATGGGTAATAACGATCTTGACTGGCTGTTGAGTCCAGGCGTGCCTAGTACTGGAGAGTTTGTAGAGCTGTCTGTTGGCATGCCTTCTAATATATTACCTCCACTGCCCGAGTTGACCGTGATGTGTGGAGGACGCCGAGAACCAGGTCTCAATGAGCTTTGAGATCCACCAGAAGCCATCTTGACAAAGGAGAAAAGCAAAGGTGCAAGTCAGTCCAACCTCAGACTCGCATCAACTTCGTTCGGTCCGCTCGTAATTGGTGTTGTTAGTTGTGTTGGAATGCTCGCGACGCGACGGTCGGAAGGAATGTGGTGTTTGAGAGAGGGATCCTTTCCAATAATAACCACCAGACAGGGAACTAGTGGTGGATTGTCGTAATTAAGTAATCGTGAGCTGGGAAAAGCGTAGGCGGTTTGCAGAGTTTGTTGTTGAAAGTCAAATGAGAGTGAAAGATTGGCAGCAGACGATGGGCTCTAAGACGAAGCAAGTGTGGATCCCTGAATCGGTGGCTATGGCAAACCAGGTTGAGTGATACGTAGTATGTGAAAGTTGGCCAAGTCCCAAGTCGCAACTCCCAAGGTCAAGATGATTGACAAGAATGCTTGATGGGTGACGACAAAGATGCAGAAGCAGAAGCAGGACCAGAAGGCTACGGTACCCTTTCGCCGGCCAATTCCAAGCACAAACAAGATTTCTGCATCGAAATTGAAATTGCCGCAGGACTGTTGGCCTCTGCTCTCTGCCCTGCGTGCCTGGGAGACTGCTCCGCTAAAAGCCCCTGAAGGGTATCCAGAACCAGGGGCAGGCACACGCTACAAATTATCTCTACACCAATACTACTGTAGAGGAGGTGCTGGACGGTAAGAAACCAGTTGCGCTGATACAATTGCCCCCATTACCCGCAGCGACTAATTGCGCGGCAGTCAGCTACGAACACCTTCCCCAGCCCAACCTAAGCATGAGGCAATAAAGTACGAGTACTCGAGTATCAACTACAGATCCCTTACGAATCAGCGTCAGGATTGGGAATATCTTAAGATCTACCTCTGCCCCATTAATTGGGTGGTCGGCCATCCTCTTACGAAGATACTTCTCGTGGCTTCACATCCTTCTTCGGCTAATTAGATTGTCAAGCGTACCCGGCAACGGCGTCAAAAGGTCAAACATCGCCATGACCATAAATAGCAGAGCCAGACCGGAGCCTGAGCATGAGCAGTCATCAGCACCAGGACGAAGCTATCATCATTTTCCAACTTGCACCTACTGCAACTACTGCAACGGCAGCTGGATGGTTTGGAAATCGAGAAAAGACCCGCATGCCAAAATCTTATTACTGGGTCGTTCATCTAGCTCGGGGATCTACTCCTTCATATTTGGTGATTCGTCCTCTCCCCGATATTGGCCCGGGGATCCAGAATTCGAGTAATTCAATACGGATTGATCTTCAAATCTTTACAAGCCTTTCCAAAGCTTTACAAGGCTTCCAGGAAGGACTACTGAAAACCCCATTGTTTTCTCTGAGGCTTCACGTTATGCTGACCTAGGTATTTACATCGTGCTTTACTGCAGGTCCTACTGTAGAAATCTATTTTTATAGCAGGCGAATGGGGGGTTCCGCTAGGTTGGTGGCGGTTTATTTCTAGTCAGGGGCTGCCGCTGTGGCCATTTGATGATGTATGGCTAACACACTCAAACTCTTGATACAACTAATTACTAGGGACTACGACAACTTGGACTTGCCACAGACGATTTCCAGCCTCGCTAGTTCTAATTGTTAGTCGTTACAAAGCCAAACACCAAACACAGGAAACACTAGTGTTCGGCGGCAACACTTCCCTCTTCCCAAATCTGACTGGACAAGAAGCCAACCAAGTATTCATACCGCATGAATATCGTGGCCCACGTGATGAGGTACAAACATCGTCCAAACTCATTTGTGGGATATTACTGTAATTTAGTACAATACTGTGTGGGATCAAATGCCGGAATGTCGGAACACAGCCAGCCGTGCACTCAGTTACAGGGTTGAAAAACCCGTCCCCAGTAGATCTAAGCTTCTATGCTTCTCAAGGCTTCCATAAACTACCAATTCAACTAGCGATACTTAGTCGATCAACTACGTCGTAAGGGCAATCGTATAAGCCAGAATTGCTTACCTTCTGGGCTATTTTATGTTTGACTAACTTGAAGGAGTTCCGTAGACCTCGCAAAGTCGTAAGGACGAACAAATAGAACGCTAACACTCGTGACCTCCCAAATAAAGCTTACGAGCTAATGATCTTCAATAAGGTTGAGCTAATGCAACCTCCTTTTCCCCGAATATGTTCAATTTGACGTGAAGTTTTTCTCCTGACAGGGAGGCTTGTACAATAGCATGAGCCTGGTAAAGCTTTACCAGACTTTTATATTTTGAATCCCGAGAAGTTGAGTATCAATATATTTACTATTTATATGTTTCGCTATCATATGAGAACGAGATTCACAGGTAAAATATATCACAGTCATCAAACGCTGCGAGATATTCGAATGCTCAGGGAAGAACTGCTACAAGGGTGGCTTAGGGCAATGCCACTAGTCTCTGCTTTTTCTGCTGTGGTTACGTTGTTTTCTCTATTGATCCCCCTGAAGCGTAAGCTTGGATATAAGGAAAGACATTAAACCGTTATGTGGACTTAGTGCATATTAGAGCAAAGTGCGCAATTGAATGCCCCTGAAACCCTCACTCTATGAGCGAACTTCCCATAACAGGATGAACGTCTTCTAGTACTAAGGGTGAGTTTCTAGTCTTTATTGATAAATAGCCTTGAGGGGGTATTCGATCTTTGGTCGTTGAAGTGAAGTAGATTGGAACGTAAGGACTAGATCCGAAACCTTTCTCAAGTTCTTATTAACGATCTCCTAGTCATCTACTCTGGATATTTTGAGAGTTACAGCAAGCTGCCTGTGGGCCAAAAATCCCCCAATGAGTACGTTCCTTCCGGAGTATGCTATTTCTAGGCAGTATCGCATATGAATTGCTCGGTCTGCGTCAAGGGCATATCACAACAAATACTCAAACACTTCTCCTTTATACCATAAATCCATCAATTCATTCTCTCATAGCTATCCTCAGCCCTCAAGCCAAAAATGTAAACTCCCGATTCTCCAGTCCCAAATTTCCTCAAGACTCAATTGCTAGCGCCCTAGCACCCAGAAGCTTGCCCCCTTCAACACCGACAACCCAATACTCCACCCTCGATCCTCCCCTTCCAATGCGATATACCCTCACGTCACTCCCCTTTGTAGCCTCCCTTGTCGCCTCCACAATCTTCTTGTACTGCCCTTGCACATCCCATTCTCCAATATCCTGAATCGACACATCTGCGTCCTTGGGATTGGGATGGCCGACCAGCTCGGCAAAGGTAACTAATCCCAAGACAAGTCAGCACGCCGCGCCTATAGTCAGATCCTCACGGAAGCTTATGCTCAACACAGCCTTCGAAGATGGAGAATCACGCACCTTCATCGGGTAACCCGCCGGCTTTGCTCGACAGCTTCAGCGAAACCGCCTCGAACGGCTCGTCGGCGTCGCTGACGTAGAACGCATCCTCTGTAGCTTTCTGCAGCGCCTTGGGAACCGCGCTCTTGTCATCCACGGCCTTGAATGTCATCTTGCCCTCGCTCGCAGGCTTGCTGATGCCCTCGTTCGGGTCCTGGTTCGCCTTGTCCAGAAAGGCTGCGTAGTCTTCGTCTGTTGCCATCTTGCCCTTCTTTACAGCTGCCGGCGCACTTGCTTTATTCGTAGTTGTGGTGGGGGTTGTGCTGTAAGATCGCTCAGAATGAGGCTTTGTTTGAAGATATGAACAAGGAGGGCTCACGCGGTAGCAGGCAATGGAGCTGACGCTGGAGCTGGAGCTGGAGCTGGAGCACTGCCTGGTGTAGTTGGTGGAGGTGAGGTACTTAGATGCTCGACTCTTAACCTCCCCGCAACGTCGGATGGCGTGTGGTCGAATGGTGGCGAGGCTTGCTGAGCTTGTTGCGCGTTGCTTTGTTTCGAGAGTTTCTTTGCTTTTTGCTTCTCGCGGAACTTTTTGACAGGGTCAACTGCGAGTGCTATGAGAGAGATGATTGCCCCCATATCAAAGCTTGGGTTTGGAGATGGTGGGGCAGCAAGGTTGTTTGCGGATGCTGATGATGACGACGGTACCGAGGAGGCGCACGATTAACAATTTGAGGAAGTTCGCACCAAGATATTATTTTTAAAGTTTGAAAGTCACGCATCACAATTATGAAGAGGATGGGAAGCAATTTCGACATGTTCTCATAGAATAGCTACGTATAGAGCCATGTCTGCGCTACTAAAAGCACAAGATGCCCAGTTTTCCCATGACACCAAATTGAAATTCCCGAAAACAAATGCAACCCAAATCCATTTATGCGGCTTGTTGGATATCCTTCTTGAGCGTACCCAAGAAAGCGTGCTTCTCTTGAGGAGTTTGGTATGCACCGTGACCGAACTTTGAGGAGGTATCGATCCATTTCAAGTCGACCTTCTCCAATGCCTTTCTTGAGGTGTGGACGAACATGGACTTGCGGAGAGTCACGACACGCTTCTTAACACCGGGGATGGAGCCCTTAACGATGATGAAATCGTTCTTGACCTCACCGTAACGAACGAAGCCACCCATACTACGGATTGTTAGCGGTGTTGCAGGAGTACAAAATTGAAAAACTTACGGAGTGATCTTCTTCTTGGAGACATCGAATTCAGTGGAGGCGTTACCCTCATCAGCACCAGATCCAATACGGTAGACCTTGTGGTTGCATGAGGTACGATGATGGTAACCATCTTGACCAGCACGGGCAACAGTCCATTGGACGTGGGATGGATGCCAGGCACCGATACAGGCGACCTTACGGAGACCCTTGTGTGTCTTTCTCGGAAGCTTCTTGGTTCCCCATCTGCTGGTGACACCGGAGAAACCGTGACCCTTGGTGACAGCGATGACATCAATCATCTCATCTTGCTCGAAGAGGGAGCTGATCTCAACTGGCTTCTCGAAAAGACCGTTACCGAAAGAAACCTTGTCAGCGATGCTACCACCGTTAATTTGGATCTCCATCAAGTGTGCCTTCTTCTGCTTAAGTGGTGTCTTGCGGATTTGGGTGTGGGCGATAACACGGACGACAGTGCAGTACTTCTTGATACGCTCAAGCTCACGAGTGATCGATGAGCCGGAGTTCTCAGAGTGCTTCTTGGCGTACTTGGTGAAGGCCTTCTTCTTGCTCTTGTACCAGTTCTTGTAGAATCTGCGCTTGATCTCATCGGAGAGATGCTCAGCCCAGACGGTAGTGAGAGAGCGGAGTCCACGTGGGGTTTCGATGTAACCAACAAGACCAACAACGATCACCTAAAAATTTAGATGTTAGCCATAGGCAATTAAGCCAAGCGGGCTGCATTGTTCGTACCGGTGGTGTCTCAATGACAGTAACAGCCTCTACAACTTCCTTCTTGTGTGTCTTCGCACCGGGGCGATCGAGATCGCGGACGATGGTAGTCATACCAGCCTTGTAACCCATGGTGGCGGTGAGATGGACTGGCTTCTTTGGGTCATCCTTAGGGAAGCTGTTCAACTTTCAGTATTGGCGCACAATTCAGGATTTGGGATTACGCACGACTTGACCTTTCCGCGGTGACGGGACGCTCTCTTGCGAGGCAAGAATGCCAGCGAACCTGATGCAGGATTAGCATGATGTTATATCACTTCCTTCCTAGTCCTTCTTTGCTGAAGCAATTTCTTTCTAGGAATTTTGTCAAAACGTACCATGTCGCGGCGCTGTGATATTGTTAGCTGACAGCTCGCAGTCATTGGAGATTGGTTTACTTGCCTTCGAACTTCCGGTGACTCATGATTTCGACTCTTAAGATATGTATCTAAGAGTTGTCGATGTTGTCGAAATTGGCGGAATACAAGTCGAAAGACTCTATAAGCAAGAATTTCACGAAGCGACGAGTGTGTCTGCCAAGCCGCACTAAGCTAAGCGATATCACAATCTTTGGTGGCATTCTGGTGCCTCAGGCACCAACTTCTTCCATGAAAATTGCAAGTGACTAGGAATACTTGACTACTCGTAGATCTTTTCTTGAATCTCTTATTCTTCATATCTTTGTTCATTTGATTCAGTAAGATTGATTTGATAGAGGAGAAGAATTTGGATGGGCTTCGTTTTCAGGAAAATTGGATTTTAATATTGCAAGAGACCTCCCTACACTTGAAAACCTCAAAACCTCAAAACCTCAACTGTCTACCCCGACGCAGAAGAATTATATTCTTCGAGTAACAAAATACGTGAAGATTATGTAACTAGGCCGAATTCCAAGCCCGAGTCCCCAGTCGCTTGTTCACGATTTCCTTCCTTCATATCTTAACATATCCAACACCATACCAACCACAGAAAAGAAACAAACAATCTTCAGCCAACCGTGATCTCCGCAGCAGTTCTAGAACGTGCGTTCTAGAGCCAAAGCCGCCGGGCCTGATCCGCACGTAGTGCGTCACGCACCGAAAGCATGTCGTTATCTTGTTAGTGTTTCCGATGAAAGCATAAACCGGGCGTTCCGAGCGCTGCAATCGTTGATATATGACTTTGAGACTGAGGGGGAGCCGTTTCGGGTCGGGTCGGTTCTACCAGGCGCGCGCTGACAAGCAAACTATACTCCTTCCCTCCACCTTGACGCTTCATCTGCGATGGCTGCGTGTGAAATGGTAATGCCTACGATGGTATTAGACTAGATAGATGCCTTTGAAACAAAACCTGTGCGGTGCCAAAACCCCTCTTTCGATCTGGCTGTTCTCGTCAAGTAGTGTTCCGTGGCGAAGAAAAGTCAGAAAAACCTGAAAGCACTGGGCCTTGGCTTGAACTGTATGAAGAGGGGGAAATAGAGCAGTCTAGAAGATAACATCACCAGGAGAAACAACATAACTTGGGTTGAACTTGACAACGGGGTAATTCAAAAGCTGTGGACAGATCTTAGAGCATGGATGAAATGCATATAACTAATTTTAGCTATGGTGTATATATGAATGGAGAAATGAGCGACAAACAGGCAATGATCTATATGGTACCCACACTCGTCTTGTGGAGTTGATGGGCAGGATAGTATTGGATGCTTTACTCATTCATGATAAACAGGGTAGTAAGAGAGGTTGGAAACATACATCTGATCGGATATCTGTTCTATCATAGATTTACAGGCACCATGTGGCCGCCAAAATCTGGATCAGAGAAGGAAAATATGATGATAAAAGCACGAAACACATTAATTAGAAGAGTGGCACCAACCACAGGAGGTCGATCATAAAGAGTCCTATGTTTTGGTTACAACTATAATATTTTGAAACTCGTGTACACTACACTAAATTTAATACCGTTATCAGAAATAACATATGAAATACAAAGGGTTTTTAAGCAGAGGCTTCGACTTTTGGTGGGCCGTTAGACAAGCCAACACCATTCGCAACATGACCGTTAACTCCCGGGGAACCAGTTTTGACATCTCCAGAAGCAGACGCAGGTCCTGAACCTGCTGCTGAAGTACCCGCAACCTTCTTCTCCTCCTCATCGTCATCGTCATAATTTTCGTTAACATCCATCTTTCGTGCCGCTCGCTCGGGTTCTCCGATAGGCGCTGGGGGCGGTTGAGAATGTTCAACTCTCTCCCGCTCTCTCTCCCGCTCTTGCTCACGTTCACGCTCTCCATTATTAGGGTACTCCTTTGGTGCAGTAGGTGGTGGAGGAGGCAATTCATGAATGGGCGTGTGTACCGAGGGAGGTCCTTGCATTGGTGGCGGCGCTTGCATAGGTGGTAGCTGGGTAGGGGCGTGATGGTGTGCCGCCTCAGAAGGATGGTAATTGTCATTTGCATGACGTTGGTCTTCGGCACGACGTTCATCGTCAGCACGACGTTGTTCCTCCGCACGTCTCTGTTCGTCAATACGACGCTGATCATCAATTCGTCGCTGGTCTTCAGCCCGTCGAGCCTCGGAAGAGCTTCGACGGAACGCCTCAGCAGGTGGAGTGGATTGTCTGCGGTGATGTACATCTGACATACGGGCCCGTTCTTGATCCGAAGCTGGCTTTTTCGCCGAGCTGTCCTCTTCCCACTCTCTATGCCTCTTAGATGCTACTGAAGATGGCCGTTCGTCATTTCGGTGAGCAGCAGCCGCCTCAGCAGCAACTAGAGCGGATGCAGGAGGCGGTATACCAGCTTCGATACCACTTCTTTCGGAAATATCTGGGTGGTGGGAGTACTGTTGTTGATGAGGGTATTGGCCAGACTTTGGAGAAGGCATTCTATTGTCTAAGATCGGTCTCACCTCTGGGCGTGGGCTATTGCCTCGTCCAAAAGGTGGGAGTGGACCAGGACCAGGACCGGCTCCATTCATCCCATTAGGTGCAGGTGGAAGCACCGAGGATGTACCTGGGCCAGCATAACTGTTTGGAGCCCTTTGGGGCTGCGAAGGTGGGCCTTGGGATTGTGGAGGGGGTTGAGGAAGACCTGGACCAGCTCCTGGACCAGCTCCAGGATATGGACCAAGTGTAGCATGATGGTCACGAGGAGGGGATCTTCGAGGCGGAGGCGGAGGTCCACGATCTGCTCCTGGGCCAGCATAGGGTCTCATTTGTTGCTCCTGTCTTGGACTTGGTGCTCTGGGTGGGGGGATTGGGCCCCGAGCTGATTCTCGTGGATCATACGGATTGGCAGGTTGAGGTGGGGGATTGATCTCTGCGAGTCTGCTCCAACCAGCTGCTGGTGGCTGCTGTGGACCTGGTTGTTGAGCCTGCGGTGCAGAAGTCCCCCACTGAGGTCCTGGGGGACCAACAGTACCAGTGGCTTGGTAGGCCTGTGGATGGACGTCTTGAGGCAAAGGTGCGCTAGTTTGACCTGGCATTCCGTTGCTTTGACCACTGCGCAACAACTGAAGACGAGCCTTGATGTGAACGTTTGACGGGTCAAGTTCTGCTGCACGCTGGTACGCATCCAGGGCATCATTGATTTGGTTGTTACATGATTCATACTGAGCCAGTTGTTAGTGGTGTTTCAAACAATCTCGCTGAACGTGGAGCAAACTTACCAAAGTGCCCAAGTCGTACCAGACCTCGGAAATGTACGGATTCAAGCGTATCGCACGGGAATATGCATCTAGTGCATCTCGGTACTGATTAATCTGGTAATACAAAACACCAATTGAGCACCAGAAAGTTGGATTCCGCCCATCACGGTAGACAGCTTGTTGATATGCCTCGTACGCTTTGGGGTATTTCTGTTGTGACATGTAACACCGGCCTAGTAAGTACCAACTCTGAGCATCGCTTTGGTCTGCCACGTGTTAGCTAGTGCAATGTAATGTAATCGTGTCGGATGGCTTACCAGAGCTGACAGATTTCTCCAAGTACTCAATTGCTTGCTCTTGACTGCTAAAGCTGTTGCTCTGTTGGTGGTGCAGCCAGCCCAGTTGCTGAAGGACCTTGGCATGGTTTGGATCCCGATCAAGGACTCTTCTGTATGCATTTTTGGCGTTGTCGTACTGTGGACGGATTAGATGAGTTTAAAAAAGGATGAAAATAAACCTACATCCTTTTGCTGTTCGTGAACGTGTCCAATCTGGAACCAAATGTCCTCTTCAGTTAATGGGGTTGGGGGCACAGAGACTATGTAGCGGAAGCACTAAACACTGTTAGAATTGCCGAGTGAACAATGTGGAGCGAGTTACCTCTAGACTCTGTTGGTATTTTTGTTGCTGTTTATAAATTATACCGAGGCGGAAATAGATCTCATTGGCCTTTTCAAAGTTGGGTTGCATTCGCATGACTTGCGAAAATGCTTCTTCAGCATGCTCAAGCGAGCCATAACGATCGTAGAGAATTCCAATGCCATACCAAAGTTTGGGCTCCTGACACAAGAGTATTAGCTTGGGTCATCGCTGAAGTGCTCGTGGAAAAGTTACCTTTGGGTCTCTGAGATGATACAAAGCTTGCTGATAAGCTGAATATGCTTGCTGCAAATCATCCATCATCAAGTAACAATGTCCTATTGAGCGTTAGCGACCCGACCGTACTTCACATATCGATCAACCTACCGAGGTTTCCCCACACATCACCATTGTTCCCGTCTAGCTTGAGGATGTTTTGCAGGTGCTCAACAGCTTTGTGGAAGTGCTCTTGCGTGCGGAGGATGCTGCTAATCTTTTCCATGGCCTGGATTGAGTTTGGATTTGCACGTAGCGCATGCTCGTACGACACCATAGCCTCATCAAGGTTACCTAACAACTCTGCCAAACTCCCTGTTGCAACATCAGCACCGGATCGCATAGCTGTGTTAGATGATGGGTATCTTACCTATTTGCATCCAAACCAACTCATTCATTCCAGCCATTTGCTGGGAGGCGGGCCACTGCTGGCGCTGCGGTGCCATACCCGGCGGCGGAGGACCTCCGGGAGGACCATGGTGCAATTGCATGCCTGCTGGAGAGGATGGATGATGGGTGGCCATGTTGCAAAGTGAATGCGCGTTCTGAATGTCAAGACACGAAGCTCCAGAACCGCTAATTACGCTCCGACGCCCCTCACCAAGATTGAAACCCGGAGACGGAAGAACAAGTAATCAGGAGGAGGATACTAATTCATTGAGCGCTTGCAAGTGCGCCGTTCATTCAGTTTTGCAGGGTCGGAGGGCTCTGCAAGTCGTGGTCGTGGATGCGGTTGCTGATGCGCCCGTGAAGAATCTCACTGATTCTCGTGCAAGGTTGCTCGAGCGAGAGCGTCCGGTCAGAGAACGAGCTATCGGGGATGCAGATATTCGGCACAGGCTGTGTATCGCTGTGAAGTGTAATGGGATAGATGGTCGACGACGATGAGATGGATGGCGGGAGAAAAGGGGGGGGGATGGGTTGCTGAAGCCGGAGGAAGGGGGCTTAGGGGACGGTCAATAGAAGATGGGAGAGATGAACAGCGCGGCGGGTGAACGCCCTCTACTTTTGCGAAGTCAGATAGCAACTCACCCAACCCACGAGCAACTAGCGCAATGATGCTACCTCCATCCTGATGCTTGGCGAGACGTGACTTGCTGCTTAGTTGGCGGAGCTAATGGGGCTAGAAGCTGCCTAGTCTGTTTCTGGCCTTTAGCCTGTAAGCCTAATCAAATCCTCACATCCCCTCGCCTTCTTCCCTTTTCTCGCTCTTCTCTGTCTTCCCCCCCCCCCCCCCCCCCCCCCCCCCCCCCC
>Ga0247810_10000291_pt1 | contig 69099 bp, 64 predicted proteins | sample UWRJL119311C1_FD_179918 | JGI IMG/M metagenome (GOLD analysis project Ga0247810, IMG submission 179918) | Plant litter microbial communities from Arlington Agricultural Research Station in Wisconsin, United States - UWRJ-L119-311C-1 | ecosystem: Environmental > Terrestrial > Plant litter >...
ACCCAATCACATCCCCGCTTCCGCTCCAGCAGCCCACTTGCACCCCTGACCTCGCAGTCATCGATTCTGCCCCAACAACACCAGATTTTGCCGAGCTCACTGTGTTGAGAGACGGACCGCGAGACACTGAACGAAAAAACATTCCACCGTACTGCCAGAGCTCCTCCATCAACCCTCAATTGGCCTTCGTCCTGCACAGAGCCATCCTCCATCCTCCCGCACTATCACCATCTCCCCGTCCGGTGCCATTTTCTCCTGCGGCCAAATTCATCTTTCACCTTGCTCAATATATTTCTTAATAATTTCAGTGGTCGCTTGCCAGCTCAAAATCACAGCACCAGGCAAAACAAAGGGTTCATTGAAACAGCTGCCGGTGCAGCTTCCCCGCGGTCACCGACTCCTGCTCTTGATTGAGTCTCTGGAGCTCCAAAACTTAGGTTGGTTTTCCTCCCCGTTGTAAAAGCTTCTTCCCGTGCTGTCGACGGGCACATTTCCATTTGCTAATCCAAGCCACAAACAGGACGACAAAACGGTGCCCCGACATCACTCCCACCATGTACGGAACATCAACAGGACCACAGACCGGAGTCTCGACGCCTCGCTCATCCCAATCGTTGCGTCCGCTCGCAATCACACATGGCGCTCTCGAGCACTCCTTCCTGATACCCACCAACCTCCATTTCCAAGCGTCCCAGGTCAAGGACCAGTTCCTTGCCTCGCTCCCGGAGCCCACCGATGAGCTTGCACAAGATGACGAACCCTCGTCCGTTGCTGAATTGGTCGGCAGATATCTCGGCTTCGTGGCGCAAGACGTCGAGGAGGGCGATGACGATACCCAAGGCTCCAGCGAAGATGTCCTCAAATTCGTGCTCAACGAATTCGAGCGCGCATTCTTAAGGGGCAACGAAGTCCACGCCGTTGCAGCGGACCTGCCGGGAATCAACGAGAAAAAACTCGAGGTGGTTAGATGTTACTACGCAGCTCGCGAAGCTGCCAGTCGGCCACTGCGCTCTCATGAATCTGCGCTGTTCCGCGCCGCGGATGAGGGAACCGCAAGCATATATTCCGTCTTTGGCGGACAAGGAAATATCGAAGAATACTTTGATGAGCTCCGAGAGCTATATAAAACATACCCATCGTTTGTCGAACGGCTGATCATCACTGCGGCCGAACTTTTGCAAAACCTAGCCCGAGATCCGAAAGCTGAAAAATTATACGCCAAAGGCCTCGACATCCTGTCCTGGTTGAACCACCCCGAGACGACTCCGGATATTGATTATTTGGTCTCGGCCCCGGTCAGCTTCCCCTTGATCGGGCTGGTGCAGCTCTCTCACTACACCGTCACCTGCAGAGTTCTGGGTCTGACCCCGGGACAATTCCGCGAGCGGTTGAGTGGTACAACTGGACATTCGCAGGGTATCATCTTAGCGGCAGCTACATCTGCTGCCGATACCTGGGAGTCTTTTGCCAAAGTGGCCATCTCTTCGCTCACGATTCTCTTCTGGATTGGCGCTCGCAGCCAGCAAACCTACCCCAGAACCTCCCTAGCACCCAACATCCTCCAAGACTCGATCGACAATGGCGAAGGCAACCCTACGCCCATGTTAAGCATCCGCGATTTGTCGCAAGCTCAAGTGCAAGAGCACATAGATGCCACCAATCAATACCTGCCGGAAGATAGACATATCTCGATTTCGCTGATCAACAGCGCTCGCAATATGGTTGTAACCGGTCCTCCCATCTCGCTTTATGGTCTCAACCTGCAGTTACGAAAAGTGAAGGCCCCCACCGGGCTCGACCAAACCCGAATCCCCTTCACCGAGCGCAAGGTCCGATTTGTGAACAGATTCTTACCAATTACTGCTCCATTTCACAGCAAGTACCTCGCGGGCGCAACCGCGCACATTACAGAAGATCTTGAAGACATAGTGATCGATAGCAAAGTTCTGGGCATCCCGGTATACGACACAAACACGGGAGCGGATCTCAGAGAATCAGTCCAAGGCAATATCGTCCCGAGTCTGATCCGTCTAATTACCCACGACCCAGTGAACTGGGAGAAGGCGACGATATTCCCCAACGCGACACACGTACTTGACTTTGGCCCCGGAGGAATTTCGGGTCTGGGCATATTGACGAGTCGCAACAAGGATGGAACAGGTGTGCGAGTTATTTTGGCCGGTGCGATTGATGGCACCGTGCCCGAAGTCGGATACAAACCAGAGATGTTCGATCGTGATGAAGAGCATGCTGTCAGGTACGCCATTGATTGGGTGAAAGAGCATGGCCCACGTCTCGTCAAGACTTCAGCCGGCCGGACCTACGTCGATACGAAGATGAGTCGACTGTTAGGTGTACCACCGGTGATGGTGGCCGGAATGACCCCATGTACCGTGCCTTGGGACTTTGTCGCGGCTACCATGAATGCTGGTTATCAAATCGAATTGGCTGGTGGCGGTTACTACAACCCCAAGACGATGACGGAAGCCTTCAAGAAAATCGAGAATGCCATTCCCGCGGGACGTGGTATTTCCGTCAATCTGATTTATGTCAGCCCAGTGGCCATGCAATGGCAAATTCCTTTGATTGGTCAACTCCGTGCCGAAGGCATTCCTATTGAAGGTTTGACTATCGGAGCGGGTGTTCCATCTATCGAGATCGCGCAAGAATATATCGAAACCCTTGGTTTGAAGCATATCTCATTCAAGCCGGGATCGGTGGAAGCAATCCAAAATGTGATTCACATCGCGAAAGCAAACCCTACCTTCCCCGTTATTCTTCAATGGACTGGAGGTCGTGGTGGAGGGCATCACTCCTTCGAGGATTTCCATCAACCTATTCTCCAGACATATGGTCGTATCCGTCGAAGTGAGAACATCATTCTCGTAGCTGGCAGTGGGTTTGGTGGTGCGGATGATACTTACCCATACCTCACTGGTACTTGGTCTGGCAAATATGGTTACCCTCCTATGCCATTCGATGGGTGTCTTTTTGGTAGTCGCATGATGACTGCAAAGGAAGCGCATACCAGCAAAAATGCCAAGAAGGCGATCACTGAGGCCGAAGGTCTCGACGATAGTCAGTGGGAGAAGACCTACAAGGGCCCCGCTGGAGGTGTTATCACCGTCCGATCCGAGATGGGAGAGCCAATCCATAAGCTCGCGACGAGGGGTGTCAAGTTCTGGGCTGAGATGGATCAAAAGATCTTCAGTCTGCCCAAGGAGAAGCGGGTGCCAGAGCTGAAGAAAAATCGTGATTACATCATCAAGAAGCTGAATGACGACTTCCAAAAGGTCTGGTTTGGGCGCAACAAGGCGGGCGAAACCGTGGATCTTGAGGATATGACATATAGCGAGGTGGTACGTCGTATGGTTGATCTGATGTACGTCAAGCACGAGTCTCGTTGGATCGATAAAACCTACGAGAAACTCACGGGAGACTTCATTCGCCGTGTCGAAGAACGTTTCACTCCTAGCTCCGGAAAACCCTCAATGCTGCAAAGCTATTCCGAGTTGGAAGACCCATATCCTATTGTCAAGAAGATCCTGAACGCCTACCCAGAAGCAGATAGCCAGCTTATCAACGCTCAGGATGTACAGCACTTCCTCTTGCTCTGCCAACGCCGTGGCCAAAAGCCGACTACGTTCATTCCATCCCTGGATGAGAACTTCGAGTTCTACTTCAAAAAGGATTCGCTGTGGCAGTCCGAGGACCTGGAAGCCGTCATCGACCAAGATGTTGGCCGAACCTGTATCCTGCAAGGACCTACTGCGGTCAAGTACTCTAAGATTGTCGACGAGCCTATCAAGGACATACTTGATGGAATCCACGAGGCACACATCAAGGGTCTTACCAAGGATATTTATGGAGGCCAAGAAGATTCCATCCCCGTGATTGAATATTTCGGCGGAAAACTCATTGAGACCGAGGTTGAGGTAGACGTTGACGGATTGACCGTCTCCAAAGAGGCTAGCAAGACCACCTACCGCCTCTCAAACTCGCCCACATCCACACTGCCATCTCTCGAATTGTGGCTCTCTCTCCTAGCAGGGCCCAAGCGCTCATGGAGACATGCACTCTTTACATCTGAGATTTTCGTGCAAGGCAAAAAGTTCCAGACCAACCCAATGAAGAGAATCTTTGCTCCTGTCCGAGGCCTTTTTATCGAGGTTTTATATCCCGACGAGCCGTCGAAGACCGTCATTACGGTCAAGGAACAGCCAAGACCAAACCACTATGTCGAGGTTATCAACGTGAAACTGACTGGCAAGAATGAGATTCTTGTCAACATGGTCAAAGACACGACCGCTCTCGGCAAACCAGTGCCATTGCCCCTCAAGTTCACCTACCACCCAGAGACAGGATATGCTCCTATCCGTGAAGTCATGGACGGCCGAAACGACCGTATCAAGGAATTCTACTGGCGAGCTTGGTTCGGAGCTGATGCTCTCGACTTCGATGCGCCCATCACCGGCAAATTTGACGGTGGCAAGGCCACCATCACCGGTGAAGCCATCAACGACTTTGTTCACGCAGTTGGAAACACCGGAGAGGCGTTTGTTGACCGACCCGGCAAGGAAGTGCTCGCTCCTATGGATTTTGCAATCGTCCTAGGATGGAAGGCCATCACGAAGCCTATCTTCCAGCGTAGCGTTGATGGTGATCTCCTCAAATTAGTCCATCTCTCGAACGGTTTCCGCATGTTCCCTGGAGCCCAGCCCCTGAAGAAGGGAGATGTGGTCGAAACTAGCGCCCAGGTCAATGCTGTCATTAACCAGGCTTCTGGCAAGATGGTTGAAGTATCCGGTATCGTCAGCAGAGATGGTCAAGAAGTTATGGAAGTAACGTCACAGTTTTTGTACCGTGGAGCCTACACTGATTTCGAGAACACCTTCCAGCGGAAGCAGGAAACCCCTATGCAAATACACCTTGCTACCTCAAAGGATGTTGCTGTTTTAAGATCTAAAGAGTGGTTCAACTTTGACGAGCCTGATCACGAGCTCTTAGGCCAAACACTGACGTTCCGTTTGGAGAGTTTGATCCGATTCAAGAATAACACGGTGTTCAGCCGCGTCCAGACAAGCGGCCAAGTTCTCATGGAATTACCTACCAAGGAGATTATCCAAGTGGCCAGCGTTGAATACGAGGCTGGTGTTTCTCACGGAAACCCGGTCGTCGATTACCTCGAGAGACATGGATCTTCCATCGAGCAACCCATAAACTTTGAGAACCCAATTCCTCTGAATGGCAAGACACCACTGCTTCTCAAGGCACCTGCTTCCAACGAAACATATGCACGTGTCTCTGGTGATTATAACCCCATTCACGTATCTCGAGTGTTTTCTAGCTACGCCAGCCTGCCAGGTACCATCACCCACGGCATGTACTCTAGCGCGGCTGTCCGAAGCTTGGTAGAGACCTGGGCCGCGGAGAACAACGTTGGTCGTGTCCGCAGTTTCCATGCTACCCTTACCGGTATGGTTCTTCCTATGGATGATATTGAAGTCAAGTTACAGCACGTTGGTATGGTTGCAGGCCGCAAGATTATCAAGGTCGAAGCAAGTAATAAAGAGACCGAGGACAAGGTCTTGCTCGGTGAAGCAGAGGTGGAGCAACCTGTCTCAGCCTACGTGTTCACTGGTCAAGGTTCTCAAGAGCAAGGTATGGGAATGGAGCTTTACGCAAGCAGTCCTGTAGCAAAGGAGGTTTGGGATCGGGCAGACAAACACTTCATGGACAACTATGGTATGTATTCTTGTGATAATTATTTCTGATAACCATTACTAACCGTGCGTAGGATTCGCCATTACCAACATTGTCAAGAACAACCCCAAGGAACTTACCATTCACTTCGGTGGACCTCGCGGTAAAGCAATTCGTCATAACTACATGTCAATGACCTTTGAGACTGTTGGTGCCGATGGCTCAACCAAGTCTGAGAAGATTTTCAAGGAAGTTGACGAGCACACCACCTCCTACACTTACCGCTCTCCAACTGGTCTGCTCTCAGCGACTCAATTCACACAACCAGCCTTGACGCTTATGGAGAAGGCCAGTTTCGAAGACATGAAGTCAAAGGGACTTGTTCAGCGTGACAGCAGTTTCGCCGGTCACTCCCTCGGAGAGTACTCTGCTCTCGCAGCCCTTGCTGATGTTATGCCTATTGAGAGTTTAGTGTCTGTCGTCTTCTACCGTGGTCTTACCATGCAAGTCGCTGTCGAACGTGACGCTACCGGACGCTCCAACTACTCTATGTGCGCCGTCAACCCTAGCCGCATTTCCAAGACCTTCAACGAACAAGCCCTCCAATACGTCGTTGAGAACATTGCCGAAGAGACTGGCTGGCTCCTTGAAATTGTCAACTACAACATCGCAAACATGCAGTATGTGTGCGCTGGTGACCTCCGAGCCCTTGATACCCTTACTGGTGTCACCAACTATCTCAAGGCCCAGAAGATCGATATCCAGCAACTGATGGAATCTCTCTCAATTGAAGATGTGAAAGCCCATCTTGTTGAGATTATCCAGGAATGCGCGAAGCAAACAGAGACCAAGCCCAAACCACTGGATCTGCAAAGAGGTTTCGCAACCATCCCACTCAAGGGTATTGACGTGCCATTCCACTCCACTTTCCTCCGCTCCGGTGTCAAGCCTTTCCGATCCTTCTTGCTCAAGAAGATCAACAAGACCACCATCGATCCTAGCAAGCTGATTGGGAAATACATCCCCAACGTCACGGCGAGACCTTTCGAGCTTACCAAGGAGTATTTCGAGGACGTGTATCGCTTGACCAACTCCCCCAGGATCAAGGAGGTGCTTGCGAACTGGGATAGGTATGAGGAACCACAAACCAACGGTACGAGTGAGGTCAACGGTGTAAACGGATCGCACGAGTAAGGAGGGGTGCATGCAATATGGTAGAATGTGAATTTTTGGCTGGCGTTGGCTTTGTAAAGAAGTTTTGCTACTGGGACGGGAATCTATGTCGCGTCTCGTTAGACCGAGATGGCTTTGTACATTTTAGAAAGAAGAATAGTAGATTCTATTGATAATGCTAAGATTTTATATTACCTATTTGTTTCCCTTGTTTCCACACATGTCATCTTGATGATTATCCTACCCTGCCCTACCTAGATGCCATCGCAGAGAAGCAGGTGCTCTGCTCTGGTAGACCTCACGGCGGTAGGCGAAGCCTCTTTCAAAACAGGACCGCTAGGAGGGGAGCTTGCTCGAATTATCTATCTATTCCCCAACGCAGCGTCGGCATTTATTTATCCTCCCTACCCCTCTGCATCTGCAGCCCCGACTTTTCAAAACTCCAGATAACCAACCGTCTTCGATAAGCTCAAAAACAACCAAGGGAGACAGCGTGATTTAGACAAACAAAGAACCATGCGTAGTTTCAGTCTCGTGTAGTTCGAAGACCATATCTGGGGCTGGTCTACATGTTCGGGATGCTTCGTACTTTATATGATGTATATTTCTGAACGTGAGAGAAACCAGTACATCGGCGCGCGATGCAATCACGTCTTCTGTCTGGTTGGGTGGTGATAAGCGTTGGTGTTCTTCTCGAATTGTTGGAATTGTTTATATTTATATACATACATGTTTTGATTTCAATTTACCTTCTTTACCTTTACAACTGAGTTGAAGTCGCTTCGCAAAGGGGCTGTCACGTGGGCGCGGTGATTCTACTACTACCGCTCAGTCCATGATTTCATGGACCGAGTAGCTTGTTGGCTAGATTGATGAGTACAAAGAGACAAGTTGAAGAAGTGATATTTATTACAAAAAGATGAGTAATCGAACCAGGGCCAGGTTACCAGGCTACCCTACGCGAAAATCTCCCAATAAAGGACAAAAAAGAACCCTTCAAATCATCTGCCTTTATATATAAAGTAGACGGCTCATCCTTCATTCGTCTTCAGCCCTTTCAAGATAAAATCCGCACACCTTTCCGCTACCATTACGGCCGGTGCTTGCAGGTGCGCAGAGGTGATCTGTGGGAAGACGCTTGTATCGCAAACCCTCAAGCCATTGACCCCATGCACGCGCAGCTCGTCGTCGACGACCCCTGGGGCGTTGGGATCATCCGCAGGTGCCATGCGACAGCTAGAGGAGTAGTGGTAGATCGTTCTGATCCTGCGGCGAATGAGCTTGTCAAGTTCTTCGGTGCTGCCTTCTTTGATGTCCTTTTCCTGTTTGTCCTCGGGGAAGGCGATATTCCGCAGGAAGGGGAAGCCGGCAGCTTTCATCTCCTCGCCGAGTTTCAGAGAGAGGCGAACGGATGCCCTGGCGACGGCATAGTCCGATGGATCGGAGAGTATCCCGAAGTCGATCTTGGGTCGGTCATGAGGGTTGGATGATGCGAGGCGGACGGTGCCGCGAGATTTGGGCTGTAAGAGGGTTGCGAGGATGGTGAAGATGCCCATCTTGGAATAGAGACGCAAGTACTCTTCCAAGTCATCCATCCCGCTGAAAGCGATGGGTATGAGTTCAATATCGGGGATGGATTTTTCAGGTGACAGATTTTTGCTTGCCTCATCATTCGTGGTAGATTTTTCAGTAGCTTCGGCAACTAATTCTGTTCCATTATTGCGAAGTGACGCAGAACGGACAAAAAGAGATAGAACTTGGATGGGCATGCTTAAAAGTCCGCTCCGGAAAAAAATGTACTTTAAAAACTCCAGGCCTCCTCTAATAACAGGTGCAGAGGCTATCTTAGCGAATGATTCTTTCAGAGGCACTTCCCAAGCTACTGGAATGGCATGGTGATCGGTCTAAGCATCAAGTAGTATGTTAGTAAGTAGTAGCTTTATTTACTAGAATAAGAAGCAATAACATACCAGTTCAGATCCGACACCGGGAAGGTCACGCACAACATCAATACCATGTTCCTCCAAGTGCTCACCCGGTCCGATACCACTATCAATCATGAACGGTTAGAATGTTGTTTCTATTATGCATAGGGAATCGTGGTATCTCGGAGGATATGAGCGAGTTACCTGAGCATCAACACTTGTGGTGAACCAATAGAACCTGCGCAGACAATAACCTCTTTCTTGACTCTGGCGGAGAATGTCTTCTTAATACTCTGATTGGCACATGTAAATATAACTTCCTGAGCACGAGGAGTTTCTTCCTTTTCAGAAAAGACGATGCGAGATACAATAGCATTAGTACAAATCGTCAAATGCTTCTCTCTTTTGAGTGCAATTTCTCGCGATAAGAATGCGTGGAAAGTTGATACTCGCTGGTTCACTTCATTAACTGTTGAATCAAGGGTGGCGATTGAATCAGCGGGTGCGCTTGGAGAGTTGAGGTCCGAAACACTTGCAAATCCCATAGCTAGAGCACAGTCTGCGAATCTAAAATAGCATTAGGCACTACTGCAGGATGTTTACTCGCCAGTTAAATGAGTACTCACACCCGATACGCCTTGAAGAACCATGTGCTATATGCATAAGTTCTGGTGAGCCATGGGCCTGCCATATAGTCAGTAGTTTATTTGAACTTCCATATAAGAAAGAGTACCTGAGTCTCCACGATAATTCAGTTTGGGCTGATTCAGAGTCTTTTCTCCCTTGATAAAAAAGGGGAGCACCTTTTCATAGCTCCATTCTGGGTGTCCCAAAGCTGCCCAAGCATCGAAATCTGCTGCAGCCCCTCGAGTATATAGCATACTGTTGATCCGGGAACTACCTCCCATTACCTCTCCGCAATAGAACAAGCTTCTACGGTTGTTGCAGTGTTTCATGGGCTCACAATTCCAGCTAGATGTCCCTCCATCAGACTTGAGGATATTTGATGATACAATGGGAATACGGGAGATCCACGTATCATTAGCAATTCCTCGCTCAAGGAGCAGAACAGAGATATCTGGATTTTCACTCAATCGTGATGCCAACGCGCACCCAGCAGTACCACCTACCAAAATGATGTGTGAGCAGATATTTCATGAGCAACCTCAATCGGAGAGCGAGAGCAGGTAGACTTACCTCCAACCACAATGTAATCATATTCACGCTCATTGACATCCTCTGGACTGCGTTCAGGGTACTTGCGACTAAATGGCCACCACATGATCCGGAGCTTTGCAAATTATAGACCGATATCAGAACAGCGCAAAACAGGAGCAAATATAGAGCGACAGAATAACCTTTCTTTGACGCGCTTCTAGATATTCTCGAGTGATGGTGTGCTCGCCCGTAATTTGTATTGAATGAAACTTGTTTCCGATTAAAACACCAGAATATATTTGTACTAATGAGAGCCTTCTTGTTGGTATTTAATGAATGATCTCTTTCTGCCGCTTCAAACGCTCACTCATAGGCCAGTTCGCTTTCCCTGGCTAGCCTAAAAAACGTAGGTCAAATCATCAGTCTTTTATTGGTTTAATGGTCTAGCTATCCAATTGTCGTATTTCTATCTTGGTTGTTAAAATTTTATTAGCTAAGATTCAAGCTCGAGTCCGTTCATGGTCTCCTTTTCCCTCAATGCTTGGAGGCAAGGAACAATTACCATTGTTCGCACCGCTACTGCTTTCTCTGTCTTGCTCAATGGCCAGAAAGCTTAAAAGATTTAATTGTAACATGCAATAAATTTTCTAATGATCAGATAAGTGCTTCTGACGCAATATCTAGTTATAGATGTGTAAGTGTGAGGTGGTAGGGACGCATACCAGAAAGTCAAGTGAGCTCGCTAAAATCACGTTTTGGACACTAGTCTTGCTAGCTGTGCTCTGTCGTACAGGACAATCAAGCGCGTCTCCAGCCTCGCTCCAGCTTCGAAATCGCGGTGGATCTCAACAACACTCACTCTGCAGCACTGCTAGCCTCGTCAACTTTAGGTATTTAATTAGCGCATACTATTCAAAATGCCTCCATTCAGAGATGAACACGTTCTCTTGATTGCGCCAGGCTCGCAGACTACACTGGCCCAGCTAGGCTTACCGGAATCACTCACTCCAGCTGCACATAGATTCCCTACTCGCATGTTCCTGGCACCCGATGAAAAGAGTTATGAGCCATATAAGATTAGGACTAGAACCAAGACCATAGCCAATGGCGCGGATACAGAAATGGGAGGGACCGGTGACAAATCTGAGGAAGAAATCGAGGAATTGATCGAATTGCCAGATGATGATGAAGGGGCGATCTACCCTCTAAAAGGTACGTAGCTTTACTCATCTCAAGTCATGTCGCTAATCTTGTAACAGAGGGACGAATTGTGAATATGCCGGCTTTCTTCGCATTTCTCAATCACATCTATGCTACCCTTTCCCCCACCCTCCATACTCCCGTCATGTTGATTGCGCAGCCGGCCTGGACAGCAAAGAACCAAGAGGATATTACTGGCTTCATTTTTGAGAAGTTCAAGACCCCTGCGCTTTGTATCATGGACGCTGCCCTCGCAACTTCATATGCATATGGAGCTGCGAATGCGACAATTGTGGATGTAGGGTTTGAAAAAGTTGACGTTACGGCAATCACTGAGTACCAGATCAGTGGCAGAGGTAGCGTCCCAGAATCCGGCGGGGAGGGCATGACAAAACGTCTGCAGAAGCTACTTCAATCGAAGAATTTTACAAGGGACATGGCGGAGCAGTTGAAGAAAAGCCCCATTTGTGAAATACTCTCTCCTGGAACACCAATGCCAGGTAGTGAAGTTACAGAGCCGGAAGTGACCAACCCAGCTGCTGCTGCAACGACAGGAGCATTATCTTCAGGCCCAGACGTGAAAATCACTGAAGCTCCTCGTGAAGTGGAGATTGCTGACGACGAGGAACCGTTGGATGACAAAGTGGACGATGATGGTGTCCTTGATGTTGCCAGTATTGTTACTAGTGGAAAGACACAGGAGTTTTTGGCAAAGAAGGAAAAGGAAAAGCAAGAGAAGTCGCTCGCACGCAAAGCTGCGAAGGATGCCAGAGAAGCTGCGGAGGCTGCAGCTGCTAAACCTGTTCGACTACCGAATTCCAAACGTCCACGTGCGATATTCCATTATGAGGAGACAATTCAAGAGCCAAGTGCAAAGCGACAAAAGACCCCCGAAGCTGCGCAAGCCATAGAAGAGAGTGCGCCAGTTGCTCCGATTGTTCCAGTTGAAGCGGCGCAACCGGAGGAAACCAACCCTGTAGTAGCTCCCCCCGTTGTTGATGGGGCAGCACCTCCTCCAGTTGATGGCCAAGCCCCACCTGCTGAAACTCCGGCTCCTGTTGAGGATGAAGCAGCTCGCCGTGAACAAGTAAAAGCAGCACGCAAGGAGGAGAAGCGAAAAGCTCGCGAAGAAGAGCACCCCGATCGCATCAGAACGGACTTTGAGATTGGCTTGGAACGTTTTCAAGCTGCTGAAGATGGCTACCTCGAATCTATCGCCGACACGATCTACAGGACTGTACTAAAGGTTGATGAGATTTCTCGCAGGCAAGATGCGTGGGACGGCCTTATCATATGTGGTCAAGGAGCAAAAGTACGAGGATTCAAAGATGCCTTACTCACCACGCTTAGCAACCACTATCTCGTCTCCCCAAGTTCCGCAACCATGTTCATGAGCGAACTACCTTCAAACCTTGCAACCCCTAGCGGTACAGGATCTATGACGCCTAACGCCTCCTTCTCAACAACTCCCCATCAACTACCCCATCCAAGTTCAGTCAATCCTCTACTGATCGCAGCTACCACAGCTTCAATCCCAGGTCTGAACCCAAATCAGGCACCATCTCACAACGGCGGTCATCAAACACATTCCTCTCACTCTCAATCACCATCGAGCATCAAGATGGCAAGCCCGCCAACCTACTTCCCCGAGTGGAAGTCGTTTGACGAGGCTGTGTTTTTGGGAGCCCAAATCGCAGCAAAGGTCATCTTTGTTGTCGACCAGGGCGGCTCGAAGGGTTTCTTGTCCCGGCAGGAGTTTAATGAAGAAGGACCTTCGGCTATCCACCAGGTGTAAGTTGAAGCCGGCATTGCAATTGTTACCTGCTAACCTGTCGTAGTGGCCTTGTAAACTAGAATAATATCAGGCGTTCAGGAAGAAGAGGTCTACATGGTAGAGGAAAAATTTTGATGTGATAACAGAAGAATGAAAACTATACCCTCCAGCTTCGTAGTCATGACCGAGCAAGAAGCCGCCCCACTGAGACTCTAATTCATTGTAGCTATATGCTCCATCTAGGTAATCGAGAAAGAGCAGAGACTTGTATCTATAAACGCCGATTGCAACATATGTGATGCATTCATGATGTTGGCTTTTTAAGGTGTGATCCACATTCAATGCAAAGTTGGATTTGAAGTACGGAAAAACGTAAAATTGAAAATTGAAAGGCAACTTCCACTAAATTTGTGAACTTTTAAGTTGGAGAAATCATTAACCATATTGAACATTTTGGACTAAACTGAAATACCTAACTCATTCTACGCCTGCTATCTATTTCCTTCCCAACCTTATTTTCCGGGATATGCTCATCATTAAGGGTATAATCCATTATCGTCGTCTCTCATAACGGTCATCATCTCTCCTGTCATCCTCATCGTAATCAGAACTTCGTGGTCTCCGCTCTCTGTCTGGAGTTGTCTTTCTGGAACTCCTTTTCTCCGTGTTGTTACGAGACACTGACGAGCTGCTACCGTGGTGGCTATGGTGAGGTCTCGAACTCGAAGGAGCAAGATGTCCATCGCGCTCATCTCTTTCTTCCCTGTCTCTGCGTTCTCTGCGTTCTCTACGCTCTCGACGCTCTCTTCGTTCAGCACTGCTCTCGCCTTCCCGATCACTAGGCTCCCGATGTTCCCTCCTATCATCCCTATCACTACGTGATCCACGATCGCTTCTATCACTTCTGTCACCTCTCTCACGTTTCTCTTTCTCGTGAGCTGCCCGTCGTGCAGCACGGCGTTGATCGCTTGCACGCTGCGATGGAGTACGACTTGGTCCAGGACCCTCGAGCATAGGATCATCGTCAAGCTCGACGATCCTGCCGTTACTATCTATCGTCTTTGGGTTCTCTTTCTCGAGACGAACCTGTTTTCCTCGCTTATGGCAATACCAGAAGACGAAAAGTAAAACTAGTCAGGTGTTAGAAAAGCGAACCGAGCAGATTGGGAGATTTGACTTACCGAAAAGACCTAAGCTTAGTAGCACATTCGTGCCCATGAAAGCAGGCCACCTCAGCTTCAACACATTCATAATATATTTCAACATTGACACCACAGCCCCCGGCTTCGTAACAAGATCCTTTAGCGTCGAAACCTTGAGGAAGCTTTTTGCTGCACCTCCAAGACCTCCTGCCGCTGCAGCAGCCCCAAATTCCGCCCCTCCAGCACCACTAAATGCTTGTGCTTCCGTAGCTACAGCCAGCAACTCTGGAGCCAACGTCGTTGTCAATTTCGATGGCAGCTGGGTGACCAGCTTCTGCAAGAAACTGGGCAGACTATCGTAAGATTTCGCCAGGGTACCATCGGAGTCGTTGAGCAGGTTGACGAGATCATCGTAGGCTGTGGGTACACCATTTACGAGATCCTTGAGCACAACTGTAAATTTTGCAGCAACTTCTTGTGAGCCTTGTGAGATGGAAAAAACGCGGTTGTTAACGGCGGAGAGGTTCAAGTCATCGAGAACTCGGTTGATATCGTCGCTTTCAGACGCTGCTTCGCCGGGGGTAACATCAACCTTCTCATTTGGAGATGCAGCTGGTCGTTTGCCCTATTTCCCATTAGCAACCACCGCATCTATATCATATACGAGAAACGTACCTTTTTCGTCAGATTTCTAACGAGGCCAGAGAGCCTATTTCCCTTCTTCTCTTCCTCAGCCTTTCCTTTTCCTTTATTGCTTTTGCTCTGAAACTCCGCTATCGCGTCATCATGTACCACCAGCTGGCTCTGGTTTGCCGTCGCATCTCCAGATACCGGGCCTAATCCAAGAGGTCTCGTCGGCAGCGCAGGCGGGGTTCCTTCCTCGGAGATGATCCGCGACAGGAAGTGTTCGTCTTCCGCATTGAGGATTGGAGACTGGACTTTAGTCTCCGTCTTCTTTGCGTCTTGGTTCTTCTTGATTTTCTTATAGGTGAAGTATTCCAACATATTTGCGTTGGGTTTGCGTTGGTATAGATGAGTGTAGAATTGTTGAATCGAAGCCTGCCTCACAACCCTTTATTGTATAGTCGCAGATCGCCCAGTGCAAGTGATCTCAACGCCACTCTCAGAAAGCTGAGCTTGATTTCGCAGCCACACCCACGTCATGCACCGAAGACCCATGCAATTGAATGTGGTCATAGCTCGATTCAACGATTCCATTGATCTTTTGTGATGAAAGCTCTTAGACACGTGCAATAGTTCAGGTACGAATTGAAATGAACGCGATCAAAATCAAGATTAAGGTAGTAGTAAACGGCATGGCACTGGAGAGTAACGCAGTTGTATTTTTACTTCATTTTGGATATGGTGCAACAAAGCAGCCCTCCTAATCTGCGTCGAGTGTTTTTATTAACCTCTATGGACGATTAATCTTCATCCTGTACAAGTTCCTTGATCTCTGAGCCCTGAACACTACCACCAGCCATTCCATTTTGAACCGGATCTCCTGGCCGTATAACACCATTGGTAACTACTTTTCCAGCTACACCTCCATCACGCATCCACCAATCCACCTCATCAAGAATATCATACACAATGTCTTCTACAATTTGCTCATCGTACCGTTCGCTGAGAGGACGGAGCTTGTGTAAGGTTGATGTTGGTGCCGATGGCTCATCATTTCCCGCCATTTCGACATCGTCTGTGCCCATGCCTTCGGGTGGAAACCAAAACTTAGGACCAAAATTCACTTGCGCGGCACCACCTCGAAATACAGATATGGCTGGGTAGTATCCTAGCATACCATCATCCAAACCGTCCCTAGATCCCACTGTCGCTATTGGCTTCGACGCAGGTGGCAAGAACGCAAGAAGGTCTTCAAATGCGGTGCCCATTTCCACGCCATTCTTGTATACAGTGATACTTGAGTGCGGTAGCGTCCGTAATGATGGGTATGTATGTGAAGGATCTGGGCGCTCGCCTGATGCGCCAACACCGCCAGTTGATGATATAACGGGAGAGGGATTCATTAATTCTTCCAGTTCCTTCGTCGTCTGATAGTCGATCTGTTCAAAGTAGAGATGTGTCTTAAAACGGATCGGAACTCTGTCTCGAATTATAGGTGCAATATCGAAAACGTTGTTTCCCTCGTCCTTAAAATCTACAGCCTTGTTAAATTGACCTTCAACCACCTTTCTGTGTAGAGTTTCGGAAGGAAGGTTGATCTCGAGTCCAATAACATCTCCTTCCCGTATATCATCACCCTTGATGAAAAAGTCCTTAGGACGAGACATGAAAACTTTCTGCCCCGCAACATCTCTGAGCCCATAACTGTAGGCATCAAAGCCAACTGGGGCATCTAACGTAGCTTCTCTTCGTGCCCAGCCAATTCGCACATGGCCTCCAGAGCTCTTCCCTTCAGACTGCTTTCTCCTAGGTATTCCACTTGTGATTTTGCACTCCCAATACCAGCGGCCCTCTCGCACACCAACATTTGCTTTTGCCATCCTCCAGCCCTTATCTGTTGTAACATGGTGTGCGCCTTCATCCAGGAACATGTGCGTGGAGGTATCTTCAAAATTTAAACGAGCTTCAAAGGGTTCTGTTTCTGTTTGACGGTAGTATATGGTTGAAGGGAAGGTCGGATCTGCGATACAATGCGTATAGTGGAATCCTTTCTTATTGTACACACTGTTGAAATTAGAGATGAGACACTACAAATTCGGCAATAACTTACTGATCGGATGTTTCGTTAAACTGGATCTCCGTCCCATCTTGTAGAGTTTTGGTATGCGCAGGATTGAATATTGGACCACGAGGAACATCAAAATCCGACGGCCTTGGGGGAGGTAATTGGTATCTAGTCGGCGCAAGCTCTTCCTTCTGCTTCTTCTTTTTGTGTGAAGTCGATTTTGGATCTGGGGTAGCTCTTGCGCTGGAGGTATCTGGCGCGAGGGAACCTCCCTTCGACTCTCGTTTTTTCAGAGATTCCTTCTTGGCTCTCGAGGCACGCTCCTTTGCAAGAGGAGCTTCTTCGACCTTTGGCTTGAAGTCCGGGTTTAGAGGGGAGGATATGGCGGGTTGGTGATCATCTTCTAGCACGCGCTTTTGAGGAATTGAAGTCGCAGGGAAGGAAGGGGTAGGCTCTCTCGAGTTTTGATTAGACATTATGAGTGTGCGATTCGGGATGGCATATGGCGGCGAGAAAGAAAAAGACGAGGAGTTTGGATTGATCAGCTCTCTCGAGTTGCCTAATGCTTTGATACTTCTCGCGTCGAGGGACAAAACATAGCACGTGATTATACGCCAAGGTTCATTGGCAGTTTGTCTTTGAAGTAGGGTTTACAGTAAGAAAGTCTTTTAGGAACTTTAATATCACGGGTGTTTAAATGGTAAGATAATAACTGTTGGACTTTTTACACGATCCGAACATTTTCTATAATGTCCTACTCATCATAATAGCACCGGCGCTCATACTTGGGTTGAGAGTGCATCATTGGGTAAGATGTCAATATTAGTGGGACGGCCAGCGCACACACTAGCATTTGATCAGGTATTAGTAGCCCACATCAAAACAGCTACAACAAAACAAGTCAAAAACCCACCTGTTCTAAACGATCAGATTCCCTCGTGGCGCAATTGGCTAGCGCGTTCGACTGTTATAACATACAGATCATCGAGAGGTTGGTGGTTCGAGCCCACCCGAGGGAGCATTATATTTTTGTTCCAGTCTAATTTCTTTTTTTGGCCCTGGGTGGGAACATAGATAGGCAAGTAAGTGAGTGGGTGGTGGTAATTAACGTAGGGACAAAGCTCCAGACTTTTTTTGTTCTGCACTCTTTTTGATGGAGAACCGCTCCAACATTTTTTGGACCCCATTTTCTCTGGTACCAACCAAACTTCTCAACTGACAACAAACCGTGCTATTTGACAACTCAGAGGCCATTTAGCTGCAGTTTCTGGCAATGAATAATGAGCAGCTTGCATGCTTGAATGCTTAGTTGTACATTGTTTGTCTTTGGGTGATAGGTATCACCTGAACTCTGGTCGCTGGTTTTTGTGTTACTTGTCAACGGTGGAGACTGAAGCTGCATTTAGCGCCAGGGGGGTTCCTGAAACTCAAATCCAGGAGACAGACAGCGTGACGTAAAGTCAGCTTTATTGTGAGCATGAGAAAATTGAACTATTTGGAGCAAAGCCTCCATCTACACGTCATGATTCTTTACGCTGTTTATTGTTCATCTCTCAGAAGGTCAACTTATAAATACCAATAAATATCAATAAGTGGAGAGAGTATGGCTATTATATATATATATATTATATCTGTAAGCTTACTAGTTGACAAAACGCAATAATCATGACATTCTTTATCGATATAGTATTTCTGTAATGAAAAGAGTAAGTCTTCGTGTAATTGAGCTTTAGTAATAACATTAAAGTAAGGCTTTCCACTGTACTTATATACATATACACTACTGTAAGTAAGTAGCAGACAGGCTTGTTAAATAGTAGGTAAGGGCAAGAGTTAGGTAGGTCCTCGCTTCGCTTTTCCACCCATAACCTTGACATCGCAACGTATCAGCCGTCCTCCGCCGTCCATACATCCATAATCCCGTATATACATACATACCATGAGGCTCCTCCTCGGTCGTCTCTCCGCACCATTGCTTCCTACTAACCCCACCACCCAAGCAGCCAGGATAGCCACCGCTACCACCGCCATAAGAACCCATTGTCCCCAGACGCGACCATACACAATGTCGACGCATCCCTCTGGCTTAAATGTGACCCCGCTGGTCGAAAACGGCTGGGCCGTGGGAGAAACAGCAGTGCATAAGACGTTTCGCTTCAAAGGGTTCAAGAAATGCTGGGTATGATTTCTCCCCCCCCCCCTCTCTTTCAGCCCTGTAACATTTACTTTCCTTTTCTCTCCGTCTTTGGTGAGCTAGGCGAGAAGGGGCTGTGTTGGAGAGACGATGAAAAATACTAACGCGTGACCTGTAGCAATTCATGGATCTCGTTGCTGCGGAGTGCGTGATTCAGAAACATCATCCGGAGTGGTCGAACGTAAGCGCTTATTTACTTTCTACCCCTTCTCTTTGGTTTTCTTCTTCCGTAGTTCCGCCAGCTGAAGAGGATGGCAAATATGGTGGCAAGGATGGAAAAATGGATTTGAAGAAAGGTCGTTGTCTCGCGTGTGCACGCAAGTCTGTCGATGTTTTGAGGGGTATAGGCATATAGTTTAATTTCAAGCACAAAGGATGATGGCGAAAGATTGACTTTCGTTAGGTTTACAACACAACATTCGTACGTTGGACTACACACTCACCTCCCGGATTATCGGAGAAAGATGTTTTGATGGCAAAGTTCTGTGATGAGAAGGCTGAGGAGTGCGGGGGGGTCAAAGACGTTGGAGAAGGGAGCAAGATAGAGGACTTAGCCAACACTGGGGTTAAGGAAGGAGGGGACTGCTGTGTTCCTAAGAAGAAAGAAGGAAATCCGCAAATTTGATTGAGAATCCATAAACGATGAGAAGAGAGTTTCATATCCAGAAGTATTTTGTAGAATTGTATTAATTAAGGGGGTACTACACATGATGGTAGTTTGTATGATAATCTATGGGGAACCTCCAAAACGCCTATTCCTATGCCCAAACTAGCTGGCTGTTCAACAATAACTAGCATTTCTCGCTCTATGGGCTCCCAACTAAGATACGCCTGTGGGTAAACGCACTCTCCACTTCATGCAATTGTCTCCCATATATACAGATGTGTGATCTTCACGTTCTCACTGGGCCTTCTTGGCCTCTTTCAAAGCCTTGCGATCGCGTCTCGCTTTGGCGGCCTCTGGTCCAGACTCGGTGTCCATCACGTAGTCCCACCATCTGAAACTGCTAGAGTAGTTGCCGATGAAGCGTTCGTGGTGAACATCATGATGCTCGGCACCAGCCCAGAATGGTAGGAAGTGGTGTAAGCTCCAGGGAAATTCGTAGCCACTGTGAGCGTCGATGGCCTGGAAGAGACGGAGAACAATCCAAATATACATTGTGAGAATGTGGAGTTGACCGGTAATACACACCCATGCGATGGGAGCAAAAACCGTGCCCATTCCAAGAACCATAACCTCGATCGGAGACGCGTACTCAGCAGCTAAGCCAAATGGAGCTGAATATTGGTGGTGAATCTTGTGGATGCTTTTGTATAAGGGACCCCAGTGCATTGCGCGGTGCATCCAATAATGCCATGTATCCTCCACCACGAAAAATATGGCGATCTGCATAGCCATAGTTGTCCAGGCGGGGAAAGGGACACCGGTATCCATTCCAAAGTATTTGGCCATTGGATGAAAGAGCCAGATTTGAGGTAATTCGACAGTGAAGTGGCTGATCAAAACAAGTTTGGCGCAGTTCCATTGCTCTTGAGCGGTTGGGATTTTTTGCCCCTGAATCTTGTACTTTTGGAAATATGGAATGTAGCCGATAATGATCCAAGGGAGCGACCGGCCAAAGTACACAGCTTCATGCATGACGAAGCTCAAGATTCCAGTAGCTAGAACATCGTTGTTCATGTAGGCATACCAACTCTGTGGTCGTCGTGGTTAGCATTGCGATACACGACGAGACCAATCAGGGAAAAACTTACAGCCCAGAGGCGTTCAAAAACATTCAGGTGCACGTTGTATTTGGAGAGCTCATTGTAGATGCCGAAATAGGTATCGGGCGAAGCAAGGAGGGTGGAATTCGACATGGCGGGGGAGTTTGTGCCAATAATGAGAGTTGTTGTGCTTGAAGGAGAGTGGTAGAATAATGGAGAATGGAGGTGAAGATTGTTGGGAAGCAGCAGCGCTTTTTGAATATTAAATGATGGATCGCCGGGAGGGGCCAGGCACACGCTCTCACACCACTCAGCGTCCACGGATGCCCGATTTCCGAGCAAGGAGGCTGCTAAACGAACACGATGGATCACGTGTCTCGGGATCTGGCGCCATTTGAGGTGACGGCTACTGTTTGCACCGGGTGGCAACAAACTCTCTCTTTTTTAGGGGAAAAATTGAGTAAGGCACCCGCATCCACCGTTGATTTAGCGGTGCTGAGTGCGGTGAGATTGTCATACGGTAATTACGCCATGTCGGCCACCTGGGGCACTGCGACTTCTTATCGATTGTGAGAGTATTTTATTTCTTGTATCAGAGAGAGAGAATATGCACATAAAGCACATATAGCACATATAGAGCACATGTCCCCGCACGTCTATCCGATGGGGCGGTCAGTCGGTGATAATTAAGGGGTTCGGCTCATTAGTCGCACCTCAGCCTTGTACATATATTTCTCCCGCAATTTGGTAATCTTGTTCCCTCATCATTGACTCTTCCACACGACATCTCACGCCCCATAACTCACCCCACGAGCCCTGAAATCAGCTCATTGTATATCATGAGATAAAGTCCTACCCCATTGCTATTTCCACATTAGTTTGGGTTATCTTCCTTATTTGCAACTGGACCTGTTCGCCCTTTAACCTTTCGCCTACCTACACCTCTCTCTTACCACGCCACTCGAGCCGCCAATCATGGACTCGCACAGAACAGAAACCGAAAACGAGAGACAAAGACGATTGCACCATCATGCAGATGTCATAGTCGTTGGTGCCGGCATATTTGGATGTGCGGCAGCTTTTGCGCTTGCAAAGCAAGGAAGAAGTGTTTTTCTTCTCGAGAGATGGATGAAGGAGCCAGACCGAATAGTAGGAGAGCTTTTACAGCCAGGAGGCATGGATGCACTCGAGAAGCTTGGTTTGGGTCATTGCTTAGAGGGTATTGATGCAGTTGCTTGCAGGGGCTACGACGTTATATACTATGGAGAAGAAGTTCTGATTAGATATCCTGAAGCCCCTGGGAAAGAAGGGAGCGACGAAAAGGGAAGAAGACCTGAAGGGAGGAGTTTCCATCACGGAAGGTTCATCACCCAGTTGCGCAAAGCATGTGCCAGCCAGCCAAATATTACCATTGTCGAAACAGAGGTCACAGAAACAATCAAGAGTCAGCACATACCACAGGTATTAGGTGTTGAAACAAAGACCTTGAACCCTATCACCGGACAGAAAGACAGAGACTGCTTCTTTGCGAAACTCACAATCATTGCGGATGGATATGCGTCAAAGTTCCGGAAGGAATACTCGAAAATTCAACCGGTTGTCCGGAGCAGGTTCTACGCATTGGAATTGATAGATTGTCCTATGCCAGCACCCAATTTTGGGATTGTAGTTATGGGAGATACCGAGCCTGTTCTTCTCTACCAGATTGGAACCCATGAGACTAGAGTATTGGTGGATGTACCCGAAAACACTCCTACCGCATCAGTCAAGAATGGAGGCATTCGTGGACATCTACAGAATGTCGTGTTACCTGCGCTACCTAAGCAAGTGCAGCCTTGTTTCCAGTTAGCTTTATCGGATGGGAAGATGCCAAGAAGTATGCCAAACAGCTGGTTACCACCAAGTACGCAGCAAGAGAAGGGAATGGTTATGCTTGGAGATGCAATGAACATGCGTCATCCTTTGACCGGTGGTGGAATGACTGTGGCATTCAACGATGTCGTACTTCTCTCGGATCTCATGTCGCCCGAAAGAATTCCAGATCTCGATGACACAGCAGCTGTGCAGAAGGCAATGAAAGACTTTCACTGGAAACGTAAAGGACTTTCATCGATCATAAACATTCTTGCTATGGCTCTTTACAGCTTATTTGCAGCTAATGATCGTCAACTGAAAGCACTTCAAAAAGGATGCTTCGCCTACTTCAGAAGAGGAGGAAACTGCATTGATGGGCCCGTCGGATTGTTAGCAGGCATCATCAAGCAACCTTTAGTGCTCATCTATCATTTCTTTGCCGTTGCTCTCCTCTCCATCTGGATCGTCTTCCAAGAAACAATTGGTGGTCTGACGGGTATCTGGAAAATCCCACTGGCAATGGAAAAGAGCACTTTGATCTTCTGGAAAGCTTGCGTCGTCATCTTCCCTTACATTTTTAGTGAGTTGCGGGCTTAAGGAGTCATAACTGTTGTATATAGTTGAGTAGGACACAGATTCTTGCTGCGTTTTAGCGCGCGTGTCTATTATTGATTTTGGTACATACTTGCTTGGTTCTCGCCATAGAGATTCCAGCGATCAAAAGGCCGTTTTGGTTAGATTAGGCTAGTAAATATAATAACTAATAAGCTCTGACTATACTCATATATTTATTTCCACAGGAGATGACATTTTCGTACGCTGTATTTGAAGTCCAATTTATCATCTTCAATTGTATTTCTTCTCCAGAACAGATAAGCTCGGTTGTTCCAATGCCTAGAGGTCACAATTGCACAAGATACTAGCACAGAGTATCGAACCAGCTGCGAGTTATTCCTTAGACTCTTAATCTAAATCTTACGATAGATGGCTAGGTAGACTATGTATAATTTATGTTTTAAATGGAAAGTAAGACCAAACTCTAACTTAGCTGGTCTAAGGCGATCAAGCTTGAGAGCTGAGATAGTTTAATTGTATAATAGTTGATCTATTGACCGCTAGAAATTCTATAGATGAGGCTCTTGATTGAGTGATTGTGCCACAACGCGGCTGCTTCCTTTGATAGGATACCCTAAGACGGCAAGTGGGGAACAGCTTGGAGCCAGTAGGGGGTCGCCCCACACCTCGGCCGAGCCGGCGGGGGATTCTACTTTACAAATCACTCAATACCATGATAGGATTTTATTCGCACAACCTCTCAGAATCTCTAATTTGCAAACCCTGAAGTCGCACCGTGATGGTGGAGTCACGGTTTCTAAGCCTGCCAGGGGAAATTCGCGAGGCCATCTACCACGAAGTCCTCTGCTCCGTTAACAACAAATTCGATGCTGGGAACCAGTACAAGAAATACGCTTTCGACCTCAACCTCTTTCTCACCTGTCAGCAAGTGTACCAAGAGGCGCGCACTGTCTTCCGCCGCGACAACATCTTCATCTCTATCGAAACACCATGGCCCGAAGCCCAGAACCATGTCGCGATAGATGGCTACGTTCCCATAGTTATCTCGGGCGACAAAGCCATGCGCTTCCAGCATATGCACATGAAGGCGAAGATCAACGCTCCCCAGTTCTCGCAGTCCGCGGAGCCGATGCGCAGATTCGTGATCTTGGTCGATGATTTGCCGCTGTTTACAGAGATGTGGTATTACTCTGACCTGACTCACCCAGGAATGAACGCGCATCTTCGGATGACATTAACGCTTCGTGATCCATACGCGCTAGCGTTTGAGGAAAAGCCGATTCCGAAGGTGATTCAAAAGAAATTGCTGGAGCCGTTTGGGAGTGTGAAGGGGCTGTATGAGGTTGAAGTGCAAGGCGAGCACTATGAATCTGTGGAGAAGACGATGAGGGAGAAAATGGCGGTACCATATCCCACAGTCGAAAAGTGTCTTGAGGAGTCCACACGATTCAAGGACGCTGGCAACGCAGCGCTGAAGGCGGGTAAATACAAAGAGGCGTTAGGACTCTATCAGAAAGCGTTTTTACAGATCATGATTGTCTGTGAAGGCCGGCGCCGGTCGATCTGGGGAGATGCGTACTTTCAAGTCCAATGCAACGGCGGCCAATTCCACGAGCAAAATGCACAGTTGGTCAGGCTTGTGCTGCGAATCCGGCTGGTTTCAAACACCGTGATGGCCTATCTGAAGCTAGAAGATTTCGAGGAGGCCGTCTTCTGGGGAATGCGTACCATCAATCTGCTGCAGCTGAATATGGATACCGACGACGCGATTCTCGACTTCCCTGCCGCTGCCGAGACGGGCAAGATATACTACCGGACGGCCGTTGCTTATAGGGCCATGGGCGACAAGCTGAAAGCTCGTGAGCTGATGAGGACTGCAGTGAAGTATTTGCCGAATGATCCCATCGTGAAGAGAGATTACGTCTCGCTGGCTCCACAGCTAGGCTGAGGTTCTACTGCCCCCGCTGTAGAGCGCTGAAGCTGCCAGCGGATATCTAAAAATCATTTAAATAAGGTTGGGAAAAGATTAGTTTTTGGCACAAAGCACCTTTCCCATATTCATAAATTTTCGTTGATTTTGTGGAAGACGTTGTAATTACGGGACCCTCAAATCTTTTCATCTTCCCACAGAGTCTTTTCTACAATGGATATCATGTAGATTGTCTCTCTTTGCTAGATAAAGCTTGAGTTTTGCAATATCAAGGTAAAGACGCCAGTTGGCTGAAGTTTATCTCAGCCTGGGGAAAAAAGGTTTTCCAAAAGATTCTGAAAAAAAGTCTAGTCACTTCTGAATAGAAAACATATGCCACATGTTAGATCGTTTATTTGTTCCCCCCTTGATCGGTCCTAAAATCGTGATGATACTTCGTATTTATCAACATGCTATAAACTAGGATTCAAATATATGCACCATATACACCAACTCCCCGCCCAGTATGTGTAGGAAATGTGTAGACAAGCGGCAATATGAAACCCCTAAACTCCAGCCCTTGGAATCGTATTTTCGCTCCTTCTCGAGGCGTGCATATCTGTTGAACTCTCGGTACATTTTTTGGCTGACTTGGGATCAGTTTGCTGCGCGACTGGTGTACAAAGTACGGTCATCCTCTAGTTTGTGGTTTACTCTGTATCCCATCTTAGGCTCTGCTTCATCCTCCTCCGCACCGTCGTTCCATGAATGCACTGTGCAGGTGCCTGTTGACATTGCATATCCGTTCCATGCAGATGCTGAATTGAACGATTAGTTGGATTCCTTGCTCAAGTAGCAGAGCAAAGGGCTTTGTACGTACCAACAATCATAGGAGCGCTCGGGTGCCAACTAGCATCCCGAACACATGTTTTCCAAACGGAACGCGAATAATCCTGCTCCTCGGCCCATGCACCCATCTGATGATAGCCTCTGTGCGCAGGGCGAGTGTTTTTGGTCGCAGCCTGAACATCGATTGTGCCGGCCAGCGTGGCGTCCATATTCCAAATATAGACCTTGCCATCCTCGCTGCCAGAGTATACATATCTGGAGTTAGTGCTTCCAGGGGGAGAAAAATGGCATCTAATAAGGGTTCGCAGCACCCGATGCCCTCTAAATGTAACAAGGGAGTTGTCATTGGGATCGGCATACCAATCCTCAGCGTCATATGAGCCCCAGCGATAATCAAAATCAGTTCTAGCCGACCGAGGATCGGGTACCATGTTCTTGAAATCATGGCGTGACATGACCATTCGCAGATCCCATAGTTTCATGCTTTGATCTTTTCCGTTACTAAGAATATATCCTATGACAAGGTTAGTCCTGATTCATGATAGGTGTGAACAAATATCTTACGGCCATCTCCTTTGCTATCAATATAAGTGAGGCCCTCAATATGTCCAACAAATGCTCCCACCTCGCGATCTCCACCCATACTTCGAGTATCCCACACTTTCAAAATTTTGTCATCCGAACCAGAGTATACAATATGGGGAGAAGAGGCGTCCGCAAAACACACAGCATTGACATCTGCATCATGGCCATCAAAAGAGTGTAGTACCGTACGGGATTCTATATCATATACCACGATTTTCCCCTCAGTCGCGCCAGCAACTAATCTACGCCCGTCGCCCGAGAATCTAACAGACCAGATACCGAAGCCACCACCGAATCTTTGGCGCCAACCATTATTTCGATTAGGAGTATTACTTGCTAGATCTAGAACATAAGGGTCACCCTTATCATTAGGATCTGTTGGTGCAAGGCAAACAGTTGATTGGATGGATGTATATGCCAGATATCTATTGTCCGGGCTTAAGGATGCGTCTGTCAAGGTCCATTGGCCGTCAGGAAAGTCGACAGTTTTGTAGTACCGCCACTTATATGGATTTGATGTGTCGTACATGCGAACTCGGAAATCTTTATTGGCTGAAAAGAAGAAGTTTCCGTCATCTGAGAATTGTCCCGAGTATACTGGCTGATTGTAATTTATGATTGTATCCGCACTGGTTGATGGTATCATTCCCTAAAAGTAATGAGGAAATCTTTCTCCACAATATGACAGGCCAACTTACCTGGGCCATCAATCTCTGGTTAAGCTGTTGTTCCGAATAGCTGACCGTAGCTAGCTCTCTATCCAGTATCCTTCTTGCTAGCTTCTTTTTCATAATAATCTCACCTTCCCGAATATTTTCGGTCTCGTTTGACCCAAATTGTCCAGAGTTCATGAGTTCCTGCCCATTTTCGCTGGGGATTTTGGGGAATCGATTTGGATCCGCCCTTCCTCTGCGCCGTAGTCTTATTCTTGCGTACCCATCATCATCATCTTCACCTTCATCCGCACCAACAGTTATTTGTAGCAAGCGAGCAATGTCCGAGTTTCGGAGCAGTCGCATAATCTGTCTTCTTTGTGCCGCAACTACGTATCGAAATATGAGTAACAATGTTTGAATGAATGTCAAGATGTAGTAGGGCTCACTGGTATCGGCGTCATCGTTTCCAGTAGTGGGTATCTGGATATCGATATTTCCAAGCTCTACGGAGTTTCAATAAGCTTTGTTCTCACGCAAGTTGCATGCCACCCACCGTCCAAATCCCCTCCATCATCACTATCTCCGGCAATAAGTTGTTGGAAGAATGCTTCCTCTTCGGGGCTCATGGTCTCCTCGTCTTCGTCGTCTTCTTCATCTTCTTCGATATCAAAGTCGTCGTCATCCTCATCCTCATCGTCTTCGTCTTCTTCAATATCTTCACTCAAATTCGTTGTGGCAGGTGTCGCAGCTGGCGACTCCGTATGGTCACTAATTCCTGAGCCACTGGGCGGCTGGTCTGCCATGTTGAAACACAAGTGCTGTACCAGCAGATACGGTCCAGGACATACAAAATATGGTATCTAGTAGTATCTTAGTTTAGGATAACCAGAAATTAGGCCGCCGAGAAGTCATTGGTATGCTTGACATGGAAATAAAGAAGTTCGTTTTGAGCCTCGGATTATGTCAGTCCATGATGCAACGGTTAGCTAAATGGTGGGGAATCCATGGATAACGGAGTTAAGATAAGGTAATCAGCTGCTTAACTCCTCCATTGAGGAAAGGGTTAAGCGAGTATAGAATACGCATTCTCCCCTAAAGTTATGAAAGACTATCTTAAAGCTGGTAATTCTAATACATACTGTAAGATACCTGTCAAGACGATCAGTATATTTTGCCTCTGCATGAAATACATGAGCTAGAAGTATATACCAATATAGCATGTAGAGTTACAAGCTGGAGAAGCCGGCAGCAATTTGTGTATCAAGCATTATGATACACTCATATAGAAAACATAAGTTACTTCATTTGACGGAAGACACTGCCTCTTTGATTCAATTTTAAGCGCAGCTCCTTAATCATACCATAATTCGGATTTTATATTTGCTACCTAATTCCTTACGCCTCGCCCAGGCTATTTAGTTGATACTAGGTCCCGTTCTGACACGTCTATAGCAACTACTATAGAGCTTAGCACCTAATTGATGGCGTACTACAAATATTACAATAGAGACGATTGCACGCATTTTGAGGCCTATTTCTTCTACTCTGGTGGACTTCAAAGCAGTTGCGAAACCTTACTACCCATACAAATTGACAATTGCTATTTGATACTTGTACCAAGGACATCTGCCTGATCACCAAACGTAGTCTATTGTTGTCAAGTCGTTTTAATTGACGGGTACGTTCGTATCAGATCTGTTGCCCGAGAACGAGACGTAAATACTTAGGCGTGCTGCGTTGCTACAACCCCCATTTCCGGGCTACTGAAGCTAGCATACAATTACAATACTTGACCGGAAGACCTTGTGTACGTAATCTGCTACTATCTTTACTTTGGCAAGTTACAGTTGCGTGTGAGAAGTCTGTCTCCGATGATAATAACGTATGCGAGCCTGAGATACACAGCTCAAGATCGTAAAGAGGCGCGCGGCAGAGAATTTAATCAAAGTTACACGCAGAAATTAAAATAACATAATATGATGGGATACATGATCGAGATCCAACATTGTAAAGTCTGATGGGGGTTGATTACATATGCAAAATCAAGTCCGAGAAAGATACGGCATCAGATTAGGAAGGAAGTGTTTGGATTTATGAAGGCGATCTTGGCTTTTGTAACCATGAATTGTGAGCATCTTGTGTGATTGATAAACCATACTTTGCTAAACACTTCTTGAAGAAGCTTGGTCGAAGATCGAGACGAGAATGTGGAGAGCTATTACAGGTCACCTGACGAATCATTGGAACAAATAAAATATGCTGACTTCTTGACATCATCTAAAATATCGATGCTCTTCCTCAAACATTTGAGCAACCTAGACAAAGGTCAAAAGGTTTGCTACACATATCCACTGCTGCCTAGGCCAAGGCTAGTATCATTCCGGACTTGCGAAATTTCGGGTTTCGATTGTCTAGCTCGAATCTTAAAGGAGCTTTAAGATTCGAACACGCTACTCTCCTTACTGCCCAAAGTCTGGAAGTTGTTGGGTTCTCTGTAAGAAGAGTATTAACGGTATATGATAAATTGTAGTAGACTGCGTCCCGTGTTGATTTTGGGCCAGGTGTTGAAACCCATTCTGGCTTCTATGCGACTCCAAGTCCTCAACGCCGATTTCCTTGAGGTATCCTTCCATGCAATATCTCTTAGATACTGGTAGACCGGTCCATAACTATTCGTTCAGAAGCATGCTTTTACTAGCATGAGGTTGGGGAAAGCCATCATAAATACCACATTCATCATTACGAATCTGGTCATATGTTCCTTTTCGTTGAGCGCATTAATCCACTCTCGAATACAGGTTGTACCATATAAGCATCAGGCTCCTCCATCTTCCCAGGTAGGTAGACCCTGTCGTAATGTGGAGATATCCCAGCTAAGCTTTTACTACCATGATATCTGGTACAGAGTTCGAACAAGGCCATGGCAACGAAAAAAACTGCCACTATAGCGACCATTGCATAACTCTCCTGCTCCTGGGGCATGGGCGATTGAGCGAAGTGGTGATAAAAAATGTTGTAATGCGTAGTTGGATGGGCGAGCTTTGTCGGCAAGAGACCCTGTGCTTGGTCACCCCAGGCCGATTCTCTGACTGGGTCCTTCAACGTCTGTATCATTGATAGCGACACAATTTTTCCCACGCCCGGGTATGGAGTGAGGGCCCCTGGGTAAGTGTGTATGGTTGTAATCGACAAAGGAGCATCCCTTGGGAGGGGAATGTTAATGTTAATTGGAAGAGGCATAGATGCAACCAATGCAGCCAATACCAAGCTCGATATGAAGACTTTTAAAAAACTCATGCTGATTAAGTTGCAGGTGACGGACGAAATGAATTCCGGTAGAGAGAAACAGATAGACGACTGGTGAGATCTTCTTGCTGTCAACTCAGTGTGGATTCGGAAGAGCTGCCTGATTGCGCAGCAGGTCGTTGATTGTTTATACCAAAGACCGTGGAGAGAGCGTCACAAGTACGTTAGGTTGGTATCATCCTTCGACCAGGTGAGTTTCGAATTGAAGGGCAAACAGAGGAGCAAAAAGGTAGAAGTTTAGAGATGAGGAAGACTGGGGATACGAGGGTATTCACGCAAGCACGTGTGGCTGGCGTGGTTCACCGTGTAACTCCATTTAGATTGAGCACTGTCCGGCGGACCCCTCATTAACAAAGAAGAAAACAAAGCTTCTTTCGGACTACCAGCATTTTGAATTTCCTTAGCGGGATTCAGTGCGCTGTGTATTGCAACTATTGCCAGCCCGGTAAGCATTTCCGTGACATCGATAGGTGAGTCTACAGTTCCAAGAATTTGGCGCGGGCGCAGTAAACCTTCGCTCCATGTTGTTCTAGCCCCATCCCGCTAAGCTTTATGATAACTTTTGAGTTGACTTGGCATATTCATGCTAACTAACAAATTCAACATCAGCGTAGAATAACACTTTACGAAGGAGACCAATGGTTAAAGCAAGCACTGAAGCTTCGAGACAGGCTCGAGCAGACGTGCTGTTGTTCCTGAAATAAGAAAAACTCTAGGCATTCATTTAACCGGCGAAAGGGCAACGCGTCTCACCGTATTCAGCAAGCTAGGGGTGCACGTCACGTAGTAAGCAATGAGCTGGACGGCCTGCTAGGGTTCAACTGATGCAAGAATTTCATACTTTCCTTTTCCTCGGTCGTTGGAGAAAAGGGAATTGATCCTCCAGCGATCTGCTTTCTGCTCACGTTTATGATTTCACCTCAGCGCCACGATAAACTTCAATTTGGTGGCGTGCAAGTACTTTGCGCTTGAGATCGCATATCACCAGAGTGCCATGAATTGTGAGCAACTGAACCACGTGTGTACATATCTGCCGTGTTTACATAACACTATACACTTCTATGCGGGATATATTCATACACGTGTTTGTGAGGGATATCCTTGTTGAGATGAAATAAACCAACTGACTTTACGGACTGTTGTTCCGAGCGGGTGGGTCTCTTATTTCCTCGGAAAAATTGCGACAAATATTGAGTTTCTGCTGAGCAAAGATCTCCCCCCCAAAATTCATCGTACGAGAAGATCTAACCCATGTGTAGATCACGAAGCCTAAGCCTCCAGCATGCGGCTCCCCACCCCCCTAATCTTCACCTGTGATTCACAATTGGAAATTCTTGACTATGTAAAAGCTGTGAAATACTCCGCGTGGTTGAGGTGGAAGAGCTGCTTATAATTTCCACGCAGGTTTCTTGTAACAACTAGTGACACGCTGCATTGACTTTTGCAAAGGTGTAAGACAACCTCTTGTGCTTATCTGTTATTTTAACTATCACTACTCATTCTAAATCACCTTCTCGGAAGGGATGAGACTCTCTTTACACCCTAACGTGATGTTCGGAACGCGAAGATAAAATTGGTGCATAACTCACCAAAACCGTCATGATCGGCTGTGTCTCAACTTTGTAACTGCCCGTTACTTTTTTCAGAATGGTAGATAAAGACTTGAAACTTATACATTTGCTCGGATCAACGTTCTATTAAACGCCATCTGCTGAAATACTCAACTCAGGTCGGTAGTGCCCAGAGTAAAATTTCGTCGTATTCGCATCGATCAGACGGGGATCGCTACACAATATGTGGAATGCCTTATTGGACAAACATATTGAGACATACTGTAACGGCTGAGGGGCATGAGGGGCACCGTTTTACAAATTGTCATAGCTAGCTCCAAACTTGTTTGAGACAACATTCTACTTGGTGTATTAAAGCCACGCATCTATCTTACCAGTACGCACGTCGTTTAACAAACGCAATCGTCGTCCCTAAGCTCTTATCCTCTATATTTAATATCGTGAATAATCCAATTATCAATTTTCTCTTGCATGTCCCCTTACTTATAATCATCGCCACTATTTAACTCTGATTCATCAATGTCTTCTTCTGTATCACATTTTTCAACACATCGCGCTACCTGTGCTTGCTGGATGTGTTTGATTTAATCAACAACTCAAAAAACTCCCACCTTTTTCTCTCAATTAACATTGTAACTTGACTGGCTCAAATACGTCCTTGGCGGCTACTCTTTCCCTGCCATTTTTTTTATACTATAATGCTGTTTATTTACATTTCAAGCCTGAGTTTTGAATAGCCATACCTTAAACTTCTATTTGCTTAACATAGAGATGATAGGCTGGTGGCTCGATCTATAGCTAAGTGATAGGACACGAGTATAAATCATGTTTAAATAGAAATTTCTGAATGTGTCTGTGTAACTTTCTTCGCATTTCAATTGTTATTTCATGCCTATCACTCTATGGTCAGAGAATGGCTCAATAGCACAAAGTAATGCTACATAGTTACACTACGAATAAAACAACACGCTAAACTCATTATTCAACATACTTATACAGTCTAATACTTCAGAGATAATGTCACATTGGATGCTAAGCAATGGAGCCCCATCATAGGTGGATCCAGGATCTGTATTATGTAAAGAGCATGGAGTATGTATAGGTAGTGGTTATTCTTCGTAGCTGGAATAATCAAACTTGCGTATCAACACTGCATTGGTATTGACTTCGCCTACTAATCTCACTTTACAAAAGCTCCCCGTTTGACGTACCACAGATAGATTTTGTCATGGCTTCTTAATAGTTGAGACACATTTAAAGTAACACTATACTTTATGAGTTGGAGATGTGGCCATACGCCTCAACCAGCAACTCCCTCTAATCTTATACTTAAATATCTTCGCATCACGAAGTTCTTTCTTCTCCAAATTAGACTGTATACAAGAACCTTTTTACAAATTTTGAGGGCCCATCTTCTCATTGTCACTGTAGACCCTCGACAGGGGAGGATTTGATAGAGTTAGAGTTATCTCATAATCACCTCAAATCATTTGAGGTAAGGCATGGGCCATACCTTATTTTCACCACCTACAGCTATGTCATAAACTGTGTAAATAAGGTAAACCAATATTATCCCAGTTACACTGTAAACCGGGGAAAATAATGCCTGAAAGGATAATTCACGCTATTAAGGGTCCAAGCATCTTCCGCTTGTGTTCTGATCAAGTGTTAAAGCTATAGTTTTACTAACAAAATACTTATTATCAGATTCTTTTAGGCAAGGATCGGTCAGTACCAATACATGGATTGTGCTATCATTAGTTTAAATCAAATATATCAAAGAACAATTCAACAGTTGGGTGGCTTAGCTTCAATACATTGCCGTTATACTCGCTGGCCTTGGATGTGCTGATGATTGTTTAAAATCTTCAACACTAACTAACGAAGTCATATCTAGAAATCTGATTCACTTCCTGTTGTTTGAATTGGATTCGACTGCTTTGTAGATAGAATGTTCCAGTTGGTGATTATTTAGATCATTAGTCTCTGTATAGCTCTTACTACTTGTGAAAACAATCTAATAACCAAAACATCTGCAGACTATTTGTCAAGGACCTGGACTCACGATGAAAGCGGAGGAGAGGTTCCTGTGCGTAAAACGTGTGTAAAGGTTTCTTGTTTTGGTAAAGTCTAGGGAAGGAAGCTCTCCGTACGGGAGAGGTCTAAGTATGCTAGCTAATGAGGATGTGTGCCTCAGGCCACAACACTATTTTATTGTCCTAGCCCTATGTTATAATGGCTACCAATTCTAAAAAAATCAGCGGATCTCGAGCTATTCATGAAATCCTGCCAACCGACGTAGCTTTTTACCAAAAACCCATTGAAGTCGGAATCAAGGAAACTATGGAATGCTGAAAGATCTAGAGTTTGCTTGGGATTCTGAAATCAGCGCTTTCATGTGGGATATGGTAGGGGCCACCGATCCCAACTTCCTCGATCGTCACCTCCACCATCTCTGGCATTTTGTTATCGAGATAGCAAAAAAGATACCCTTCGACGATTCAAAGCAAGATTCCTTAGTATGATGGATTCTTTCTTTTAGAGAGATGGGAGTTTTGACCAACCCGAATGAGGCAGTTGTTGAAGCTAAAGCTTCAAATGGACAACGACTTTGGGTTGACCTCCCATATCTTGCCGAAGACATTCGAGAAAGCTAAATTACGCACTTTAGTATGACGGTAGAACAGCGGATCAAGTATGCTTCGTTTATTGATCGATTGGCTACAGTTGGGGTATGTGAAAATATTCTAGCTGTTTGCGCACTTCTGTTATTCCGAGATACGTTTGAAATTCTGAGGCAGCTTGAGAAATCAGAATCCAAGACTCTCAAGAATGAAAACATCTCAATTGAAGAACTGTTGCCTGCTGTTCGTTCATGGACGGATTATGCTTCTTTCGAGTTAGCTGGCCTAACTTTAAAATCCTTCAACGAGTACTCTGTCGAAGATTCAGACTTTGGTCCGTTGATTGAAGATAGAATCACCACGGGTGGGTTCAGTTCCATTAGATGGGAATTTTGGGGGAAAAGGCTTATTCAACTTATAGAAAGTGGCTATGAGCCAGTGATGAGCGAGGCTGCTGAAATAATTCGCCAGATGGCTATTGATGGATACCTGCCGCTGAGAAATACAGAAGTATTCAGATCAGTTACCGTGGACATAACGAAGTTCAGAGTTTATGTATTGCTATAACTCCGAGTCAGCTGCTCAGAAGTTATCACATATGACCTCCATGCATTTCCCATACCGATTACTTAAGTTTTGCGGACTCCCTGAACTGTTGTTCAACTTACTCAGAGTACTCTTTCAAAAGACTGCCCCTCGTGTTGAGAGCAAAGATGAACTCCCCTAATTCTTCACTTGCTATTTCTGATGCAGAACTGCGTAATTGGCAGTCTAGTGTTGTTGTTTTTTTGGCGATAACCACCCTAACGATAATCCTGAAGGAGATCATGTAACAATATACTTCATAGTGTTGATTTATACTACGTCGAAGCATCGAAACATGAGTTATTACTGCTGGAGAACTTTGGCTGCTAGCAGTTGTGAGTTCCCATGATAAGTATCTAATTCAATGTATCTAGCTCTTTGATGTATCCAGTTCCGTAGTCCAATGCTCATTTCCCAATTTTATGATTGTACCTCACAGCTACATCTGGGTAAAATGTAGACCACAAAATCATGGATTCAAATGGATAATGTATCGAGCTGTTAGCTTCGAAGATTAAGTTTCTTTCTGTTAGCGATTTGAAACAAGTTCACAAGCTGAGCTTCGATTCCAACTCTGTCTTTCGCTTAGTATTCCCCTCTTATCTCTGTTTCATCAGGGAGGGGGAGTGGGAGGGGGGATAATCAATGGTTACACTCAAATGTGGAACCGAAGACTTCTATGTCTTATTCTTGAGTCGTCTTCCCACTATACTTCTTCTTTCCTACGACCTGGCATTCTCAGACAGAGCCTTGGGAAGAATCCAGCTGTTGAAATGCCCCACTGCCCATTAATCTTGAAAATTCCTCAGAGTTTTATGTCAAGCGGACTTCCCATCCGGCTACTTTCGAAGTTGTAAAACTTAGCGACCGATCCATTCTCAGTTGATCGCCCCTAGGCAAGGGAAATTCGTTTGGCCGCGCAAGAAGTTCCGTGCTCTGACATGGTATATATAGTCAGTGGAGAGCTTTAGTGTATTGACACATGACCCCACTCAAACATCTAACCTCACGTCGTAACAAATTTTGGACGTAAGGGGAAGCTGACTGGGTCGAATGGTATTCGGTACAAGGGGGGTTAGAATAAAATAGACTAAAAGAGGCGCATTTCTGTACGCGCGCGGGCCGTAGATGAATTCCTTTCCAAATGTATGAAATCTGTGTGGAAATAGTACATCACGAGCTACAGATCATTGGCGAGAAACAAAAGCCGAAGGAATTGAGTTGGACTTACTGAAAACGATGTTGTGTTACTATTGAAGAATAGCAGAATTAAAAAAGACATTTGGTTGAGGTCGTCTATTGTTTTTTCCTACTCTCTCAGATAGCCTATAGGGTAGAGAAGCGAATACCGCTGACGCATTTATTTGACGTCCATCATGAGAGAACTGAAGTAGAATAGTTCCATTCTTTCATGTATTTGCTCCTGTTAATGCCCCTGGCTAAGTGTAGCAATGCATCGCTCCACTACCGGGTTCCCCTCGATCTATCGATCAAGTATCACTCTAGAACCCAAGCTTCTATTCTCCGTAACTCACGAAGATGCGCATTGGAATGCGTCTCATTGGCTCCGTGAGACGGCTATTGCGAATTTGGGGGGAGCTTCGATTATTGGTCCAATTAGACGACCACTGCTGTTGGAATTGTCCAAGGGGTTACATTTTGCGCAGTACTGCTCCTTAGCTCATATGTTGTACGCGGCGCAGGTTACGCTGAACGCCTTATGTTGTTTACCATTCGTAAGATCCAAGGGTGCCGATTGCTTGTGCACATGTTTGTTATGTCAAATAGGGCTGTAAGATTCCTCGCAGTTGCATGCCTTAATTCCGGCATGCTTACTACCTTGTGTTACGTCTCTTTTATTTCTCTCTTACCAATTTCCATTTTCACTTTTCATTGCAAAAAGATACCTTTGAAGTTCTCAAAGTGTGTGATTCTTTTCCCCGTGTTGTATAGTGCAGTTTTCAAGCATGGAGGACGATTTCGAAGTTGATAGCGAAATGATCGCGCGATCCGAGGCATTAGATGCATTCCTCAACAACAATTGGGAAGCATGTGAAGCAGGAGACATACCCAAAATCAAAGAAATCTACCACCAGTCCGAAAAGTATCTTGAGCTCACGCACCTCCTCACCATCACAACAATAAGCGTTCGCCGAGGATGGGCCATAGCAACGCAATGCATGTTGGAACTGGGAGTCGAACCCACTGACATTCCAGTTGTCACCTTAGCTGCCTGTCGCAGCCTAGCCACTTTCAAAGTCCTAGCGGAGTATGGATATGATTTTAGGAGAGCAAATGATATTCTATTGTAAGTCAATCAGTTCTCAATGATATAGAGAGGATGCTAAGTAGATGGCAGTGCTATGTTAGACCACCGAGAGATATTCGAGTGGCTACTGGATCAAGGATTAGATATCAACAACCTAGGCGGCGTAGGATGGCCCAATGAAAGTGGGAGTGTCCTCAACGGTGCAGCAGAGCAAGGCGACATTGAGAAGTTTGACTATCTCGTGTCTCGTGGTGCAAAGCCGAAGTTGAGCATAGCTTTACATTTCGCTATCAAGTGTACAGACCCTGGAAAATGTGTCGCGATGATCAAGCACCTGGTTGAGGTTTACAACTTCGATGTGAACATGTCTGACAGCAACGTTGGGCTGTGGAAGCTGGGCAGAAAACTAGAGGAGGGCAATCCGATATGTTGGGCATTGCTATCTAACAATATGGTCGCTGTGGAGGAGTTGCTGAGACTTGGAGTAGATGCGACAAGAATATTGGTAATCACTGTCAACGATGATATGCTATTGGCGGCGAAACTGTGTCTCGAACATGGGGCTGTTATAAGAGATGCGGAGGACATGGGAATAATACCTCGGTCTGTGGCCATGAAGGACCTGCTGGGCCAGTGGAAGTATGGGAAATATGGATATTCGGTAAGGAGACTTGCTAGTGATGTATTTGGTCGACAGAGAAAGATGAGACTGGCCATTTCCAGAGAAATTCAGGACGACAAAATTGTTTGTGGTGCGAGGTGATCAAGAAAATCATGTTTTATTATAGAGCATGATTGATACCTGTGTATATAGGAGTGGCGGAAACGAATGATACCCATGATACTTAGCCACGTATCTAACCCCAATGTAGATAGTATCTCAAAATAGATGTTATATTCAATGCTACGACGAACGAAAGTTTCTCTAGGCTGATGGAAAGGAACTTGTTTATTTGAGGATTTTCAATATGCTCTAAGTTCTGAGCCCGTATGAATAGAGTCAGAGTATCTCAGACACTCGGGGTCTCGCGGTTACTAAAGACTGAGGTCGAATAGCAGGCATTTGATACAAGTTAGAGACTCTGATAAGTCTTGAGAACCATTCACTATTTCAGATCTGTAATGCTGGATAAGCATCAAAGCTGATGAGCATTAAAACGTTAAATTTAGATTTAATCAAAATAATCATAGTGCCGCCGAATTATCGGTCTTGCCGGATCCCACGGTCCGTGGATCTCATTCTTGTATTTCTGAAGCCCAATGAGCCACCAACTACACCCGCCCATAGCAAGACCAGTTGCTAAAACACCAATGACGGTACCTATAATTCCACTCTTCCATGGAAAATCTAATATACCGTCTCCATCACCACCATGACCAAGTATCAGGCCGACTCCACCGCCTGCGCCCATTACGAGAAGGGTAGTGAGAGTAACATGTCCGCGCCAGGAGTGCTGACGAGCATATCTTCTGAAGACGGGAAAGAGCCCAAAAACTTCAATCGAGAAGAGCGTTAGAGAAAACACTTGATTCGTGCTAGGTAAACGACTCGCAAGCACAGTCGAAGCCATCAGAGCTGCATTAGTACTTAAACTTGCAGGAATATTCTTGTTGTCTACTGGAGTACCATAGTCAAAAAAGAATATGTTTATAGTAAACAACAAAAAGGACATTGCCCAAATACTGTCAGACGACGTAGATTTCGTGAGAGATTTGAGGATAGGTGAGAGGCCCAGCAGCGTAAAGTAAATCAAAAGGGCGGACTTGGCAGTGGAGAGACGGAGGGCGGTTCGATGGCTCATCTGGCTGGTACTGTTCGGGGACGGGAAGTTTGGTGCACTCCGTGGCGTTGGAGCTTGTGATGTAGAGACTGAAAGTTGCGAATGTATCGAAGATGCAGATGCAGAGTGGGAATGTCGCGCTGACAGTCCTTGAATCTGCGGGCTCGCCATACCTCCCAGACTTCCATTCCCCCCATTAGAACTTATCATGTTTGCTAGGTTTGAGGTTGAGCTTGCAGCTGATGCAGGGAACCGTGCAAATGCTAGAGCTGGAGGAGTTGGGACTTTTGTGGATGCGTCTTGTCCCACCCACCAATCCCATAGTAGCCAACCTAGAAATGTTGCTATGCTGCCCCAGCCTACAACAGATACAGGTGATATGCGATCCTGAATTATACCCACGAAGCAAACAATAAATATTATTACCGAGCAGACATGTTGTACAATGACTGTGGATTCGGCTACCAGGGGCCAAAAGTCATAAGGCTGCAGCCGGGGATTTCGCTGTAGATGTTCAAGAAAGGTATCCTGGTCTGTATAATTATCTGGATCTAATATACGATTAGCAAAGGTATCTAGCTTGAGGAAGCTTGAAATGCTTACAAGACTGTTTCACCCATAAAAGTTTCTTCCAGACTCTATTCCTGCTGCGACTGCGATTTCCATCTTTCGGCCTCCTCCTACTTGGCAGTCTGGCTTCACTAGCAGAACCACTGGTCATACGCAAATCCTTTTGCAGTTTACTGACCGCAGCTGACTGCCTCCGCGGTGGGGAGCCCTGGTGGATGGCATCCTCAGGAGCTAGTAAATTTCGATCAGGCGCAGTAGCTCTAGTCACGGTTGGGAATGTTGTAGATCGGGTCAATGGGCGCAAAGTCTCGATTGGAATTATGGGCGTCTGCGAAGCCACATTAGGCACCATACTGTGCGAACGGCGACTGATGTTTGTAATTATGGTGAAAGTTCATGGCGATATGAGTTTCGTCAGCCTTGCGACACGGACTTAAGACACACTACATTGTATGGCTTGGCGAGCCTGGACCCGTCCCCTTGTTGATCAGGCTAGACTAGCTCGTTACTTATATGTCATTCATTAGCGGGTTGATTGTTATCAAGTATGCCGCACGAGCAGTCGCTATGCAATGGTCCATAGTATTTATCTTGGTGCAACATCTTGAATGCTTGGAGTTCCCTTGGCTGTAGGCTATGTGGTTTGATTGCACTTCTGATCTAGGAGCATAGTGTGGTCTCGACCTTACTGTATTTATATACTATGCTTTAGCACATTATCGAGCCTGTCCGTGTATCCGTCTCCCTGTTGGAAAGATCTCCACAGCTTCAGCTTGCACTACGTACAAACCATTGCAGTAAACATATCTGGCACCAAATTGTAAAGGTGATACAACGTGATACCGAGTATTTGGCACTACTCCGTACGCCGGGGAAACAAGTCCATTAAATCCTATATGAACCAACACGGATCGGTAGAAGTTCTTGACCCAAAGAGGCAAAAGTTGATAGATATGAAGTGAGCCGGCCACACAACCCCTGGCGATCGGACTAGTGTTGCTTGTTAGTCCCACAACTCCAGCCCGCCTTGTTACCCTAAAGAAACCGCCAAATTCAATATCCTGATCAGTCGCTCTTCTCTCCTCATATGTTTATTTTTTTGTTTTCTTGACGAATTTGAGACACGTAGCTGATTGGCGCCAACTGGAACGTTGCGTTTCCTTCCGACCTGGCCAGCCTAATTCCATACATGGTCAGTAGAATCTTAGTTGTTACCAGTTCATTGTCAGGCGCTCTCTCGATGTAATAGTCCTGAATCGCATCCCTTTTTGGATTATTGATCAGACATCTCCTTGCGTGTGAACAAAAGTACTTTCGTGATAATATGTTCGCACCCTTTATGTGCTCCTCCCTTTGTAGCGAACATGTCTAACCACCAGGTAACTAGATATTGGAGACGATTTGATGAACGCACTTCTATGGTTTCTCTTTCGATAATCACACCATCATGACCAGCTACTGAAAGGCCGATAATATACCAGAAGAAGAAGAAGAAGAAGAAGACCAAGCATTGGTCTGGGACACTAGTAGTGGATCAGAGACCTCTAAATCATGTGGTTCTTATCACGAGATGTATCTTGTGTAGCCATCATTACGTCCGTGCTTGTCTCAATTGCTTTTGGAGCGGATTCCAAAAAACCGTCGCTCCGCATCATTCCCATTGGAGACTCCATAACATGGGGTTATGGTTCCAGTGATGGCAATGGTTATCGTCTTCGTCTACGCAAGCTCCTCTCTGACAATTCCGTTACATACCTCGGGCATTGGCATTCGGGAAGTATGAGCAACAACAACAACGAAGGATATTCAGGCTTGGAAATTAGTGATATTGAAACCTATGTCAAAGGAAACGGGACTTTGGGCGAGGATCCGAACCTCATCCTCATACTAGCGGGTACGAACGACATTAACCTGGATCATAATGCCAGTACTGCACCAGAACGACTTGGGTCACTCATCGATCTTGTTACCGCAGCATGTCCAGATGCTACAGTCATAGTCTCAGAGATTACCTCAATCTGGGGAGTCGATCAACAAGAACGCGTTGACGCTTTCAACGCGGCACTTCCAGGCATTGTGGCCAAACGGAATGGCTCCAGCCTACTTAATAAGCATGTTTTGGCACTTAACATGACCTCCTATGTTACAGCCAACGATCTATTTGATGGTCTACATCCCACAGATGTTGGATATCAGAAAATGGCGGAGGGGTGGATGAATGGAATCATGCAGGTGGCGGAACGAGGCTGGCTGAATGTGAGCATATCAGAAGACAAGAATGATGGGTCAGGATCTAGGACTAACCTTAGTGGCATCCTCATGTTTCTCGCATTTTTCTGGGTCTTGATGATTTGGTCATGAAGAGTTGTATGATCAAGGAGTTATGTAAAACACGATATATTTCGAGCGATTATATGATTTCGTGTCTATAGACTGTACGTTTTTAGATCTCTATTTATTAGGACAATAGAACGACGAGCCGAATAAGCCGGACGACATATGAGATTGAAGCTTTTTAGATATAGCTTTATTTTAAAACCAAATGGCTTTTCTATTCTATTTATTCATACATCTATGTGGATCTCGATCTAAACCCCCTCTTTACTTGTTTCCCCTGAGAACCCATCCTATAGACTTAATGCTACAGTACTGTATTCAAGGCTGGAAGAGCGTTAAAAGAGAATCAAAGGTTGGTAAATACACATAGCCCTGCTCGTGATTTTCATCTCCTAGATTTACTATGTTTTCCGACGACAAATAACCAAATACACGTGACAAATAGCTATCCTTAATTGAAGAACACTCATTGGTCAAAAACGGACCCCGTCATCAAACACCTCCCTGGTACATTTTGGAGCCGCTTCCTCGTAAGGCTGTAAGCTTTTCTTACCTCGAATCATGATTTTGTGTTCATAACAAGGACTTGCATATCTCAAAATGGCATTCCGGACGCCATTAATTCGAGCGACCAAGGGTGCACCACTAGCACTCTCAAGATTTACGAGTACACCTAGAACTTCGATATGGCAACGAGGCACCCTAGATCAATGTCGCTCCTTCGCCTCTGTTGTACCTCCGGTAACCCAAGATGCTACAAGCTCTAAGGGTCCTACGGCTATAGTATTTATGAATATGGGTGGGCCGTCTACGACGGGCGAAGTTGGCGACTTCTTGAGTAATTTATTTGTCCGCATACTCTTCCTCGAAGACTTTCGAATGCTGACTATAATTCAAGGCGGATGGAGACTTAATTCCACTGGGCCGGTTCCAAAACTACTTAGGACCTTTGATCGCGAAACGACGCACACCCAAGATAATTAAACAGTATGCCGCAATAGGAGGCGGATCTCCAATCAGAAAATGGTCTGAATATCAGGCAGCAGAGATGTGTAAACTCCTTGACAAGATGTCACCAGAAACGGCACCACATAAGCCATACGTCGCGTTCCGATATGCAAACCCATTGACCGAGGAAATGTACAATCGATTGCTTGCTGACGGTTTTGGCAACGGCAAAGGAGGAAGGGCTGTCGCATTTACTCAGTACCCACAATACAGTTGTTCGACAACTGGCAGCAGCTTAAATGAACTATGGAAGTGGAGACAGAGGCTTGAAGGGAAAGCTGGCAGCCCAACTGAAGGAGCTGCAAATGATGGTACCATTAGTTGGAGTGTGATCGATAGATGGCCGGTTCATCCAGGACTTTCAGATGCTATTGCACAAAATGTGGAAGCTCAGCTGGCTTCATACCCAGAGGAGAAGCGGAAAGACGTTGTGTTGCTGTTCTCTGCACACAGCTTGCCCATGTCTGTTGTAAACAGAGGTACGTACCATCCGCCCAAATTTGTAAGATCCAGGCTGACTGAATAGGTGATCCGTACCCGGCCGAAGTAGCTGCCACAGTATATGCTGTTATGCAAAGATTAAAATTCTCCAACCCATACCGACTTGTTTGGCAATCACAGGTTGGACCCAGCGCATGGCTAGGTGCCCAAACAAGCGACACAGTGGAGAACTATATCAAGAAGGGACAAACCGACCTGATCCTTATCCCTGTAGCATTCACCTCTGATCACATTGAAACTTTGTACGAACTAGATGAAGAAGTCATCGGTGAATCAGGCCATAAAGATACAATCAAGAGATCAGAGAGTCTCAACGGATCTCCTGTATTCATTCAAGCTCTAGCTGATATTGCTAAAGAGCATCTGGATAGTGGAATTGCTTGTAGTAAGCAGATGGGCTTGCGATGCCCAGGGTGTACGAGTGAGAGATGTAGGGAGAGCAAAAAGTTCTTTGCTGAGCAGAGTTGGGCGTCAGCCGCTGCTCTGGGATAGGCATGCCGTATCGTTTAATGTAAATTAGAATGTAAGAATGAATGAATACCAAAAAGGTCTACTAAACAAACATATCCTCTCATTTGAAAATATAGATATGACCTCAACATCACATCTCCAAGGAAGTTAAAGGGCCCTAATAGCATTTATTGATAGTGAGAAGCATTGACAGCACTTCAAATCCATGAATCAACCAGGGGTCAAGGTCTTCACCTGAAGACTTTCGTGCAATATTAAGTCAAACAACGGGTCTGTTTTTAAGGAATGAATTCATGTTATTAACTCCATTTGAAAGGATAGCTTGGTGGGAAATGATTCAAGAGTCTACTCCCAATAGCGTGAGTATACCAGGGCAATGGCAAAATGGACGGACTATTAGGTAAAAGTTAATTGGGCATGGTAATTTCAAATCAAATGTTGTGTTAAGCGGTTGCCGTCTTAGTGGTGTCAATCGAAGACGTCATCACCAAAATGGTTCATGGAGATGCGGGCAACTTGGGGTATCGTTATTTACAAAGAGAACGAAGGGTTAAATACGGAATAGAATGTGACAATGGTAGATTAGAGTCGCGATCGCTGTGAATAGTGCTCAGTACTTCTTGGAAAATGCATTATTCAAATAAAAAACAACAATTCTGTCCCGGCCTAGATAAGTATGTCCGGGAATGAAGCCACAGCTTTCGGATCCGAGCCGCTGATGGTGCTCACCAAGCATGCATGCTCGTAAGCTTCAATTCGTTATCATAAGCGAAGCTATCGTTATGTGAAGTGCTGTACAGCGTATCCACCAGCCTCTTTAGGTATAAGACCTTCTACTTCCCCTACGTCAAGCTAGCATGAATCTCAACGTACACCTAAACATTCCTTGATGTGCACCCCATCTCGTCCTTGAGCCTTTCCACTCGAATTAATGGGGATCTTCCACAATCGCAGTTGACCTTGGTACCTGAGCGCAAGTTGATATTGTTTGTTACACGCGTATGCGATAGCAACTTCGAGACCTCAAGATGGATAACGACGACAATCATACTGCGAGCGCGGATTCTGTGCAGGATGGCAGACCTTGGGGCGCACAAAGGTCATTGAGAAGGAATGCAGGATTAAGTACAAACGCTGCGAGCCATGAAGTGACTCCATTGCTGGCCAATGGAGATAGCTCCGCTGGTGATGGCAGCGACACTGCTGCTGAGTGGGAGGGTGCGAATGACTTTCTAGGAGTTCCCTGGTGGAAAAAGCCTTCGGTATGTCGTCACCCATATACTCTCGAATGTCCTCCCTCTTATAATTGTAGATGTACTGGTTGTTGCCAGCTTTCTCCCTCTTCGCTCTCGCATTTGGTGGAATCATAGTTCCAAAACTCAACCTTATACTTTCCCTCGTGTGTCGCGAGTACTTTTTCGATCGAGCGATTACAGACCCAACCTTCATATTTGCTCCAGTCATTTTGGAGGGAGAGAATCCTCAATGCCGTATACCTGAGGTACAAGCGCTTACTACGAAGTTTACGCTATATCTAATGATTATACCTGGTATTCTCAGTGCAATTATGGCACCAAAACTGGGCGCGCTGTCAGATCGCTATGGACGCAAAACCTTTATGATTATCTCAAGCAGTGGCTTGTTTGTCACAGAAATCATTACTATATTGGTTGCCAAGTACCCTGATTCCCTACACTACAGATGGTTGTTAGTAGGAGCTGCTTTTGACGGAATTTCTGGCTCCTTCACGATTGGTATGGCGCTGACGCATGCATATGCAGCAGATTGCACTTCTCCGCCCAAACGAAGTGCCGCTTTTGGATATTTTCATGCTTGTTTATTTAACGGAATCGCTTTTGGCCCACTGGTTGCGGCGGCATTGATCAAAGCTACCGGTCAAGTCATTATCGTCTTCTACGTAGCTCTGGGTATCCATACCTTATTTATCATCTTCGTGGCTCTCGTTGTCCCCGAGTCGCTCACAAAGAAGCGGCAATTACTTGCTAGAGAGAAGCACGCTAGAGAAGGCGACGACATTGTTTGGGGAGGTTACACTTCCTTATGGGCTTGGAAAAAGCTCAACATCCTGAGGCCTCTCAAAGTACTTTGGCCAACTGGCCCTGGCTCATCCGGGCGTCTTCGTATGAACCTGATCTTAATAGCATCCGTTGACACCATCATCTTCGGAGTGGCCATGGGCGCGATGAATGTTACCGTATTGTACTTGAACTTACAATTCGGATGGGTCACCGCGGATACAAGTCTGTTTATGTTTCTTGTAAATACTACCCGTTGTTCATGTCTTCTTATCATCCTACCACTTCTCAACTACCTATTTCGAACTCGTCGCGCCAACAAACAACGTCGAGAATCAGGCTTCGCTATTCCGGAAAAGAATTCAGGCACCGATAACCTCGATCTCAACATTGTCCGCGTAGCAATCCTATTCGAGGTGCTGGGCTTTTGTGGATATGCATTCACCAGGACAGGTACACTATTTGCGGTTTCTGGTGTCATCACAGCTATTGGCGGTATCGCCTCGCCAACCTTACAAAGCGCCCTTACGAGGCATATACCTCAAGAAAAAGTCGGGCAATTACTTGGAGCGACAGGACTACTCCATGGGTTGTCAAGAGTTTTTGCACCTATACTTTTCAGCCTGATCTACGTCGCAACCGTAGCTAAATTCCCGCAGACAGTGTTTGTGGTGTTAGCTGGATTCTTCGGACTAGCGTTCGCCGTTTCCTGGTTCATTAAACCTCACGGTAAACCTGATCCTATCCCAATATCTGATGAGAGCTAACAATGAATAGTGTATCTTGAAGATACTGATGAGACAACAGCCAACCCAGTCAGAAATAGAGACCCAGCTGACGACATCATCAACGAAGAAATTGGTGGCTATTAATATTCTTTCTATTCATGTACATGGGAGGGGAGCAGCAAAATCTTTTGGCATTTTGAGTTGTACATTATACAATCATGGCATGTTCACCTTAATGAGGAATTTGAAAGCATATCGGGTATAGTTGACGATAGTATAGACATAGATGCTGGTCTTCAGTAGCACAGCTTAAGTATTGGAGGCCGCGGTGGTCGATATAGCACATGAAACGGGAAGGAATCATATAATCTAAGAGCGATGTTCGGCGTTATGGCTTGTATGATAAGCAATGATTTTTTTAGCTTCTTTTATTAGTTGGCGATTTGAATGAGACCTACCATGAAATGAGGCAGAGGACTGGCAGTCGTAATTTTTATGTATTATCTTCGTCATAATTTTGAGGAATCAGAGGGAGAGTTGGTTGGACGTTCAGCCTCAACCAAACCCCTCTCTCCTAAAGTGATGGTCGCTTGCGCTGGGACGTGGGAAGTGGCTATGCCGCTCGACGATCGGCCCCGAACGAATCCAATAATTACGATATGCCCGACAACATGTCAGCACAGGATCAGAACCACCATATTTATTTCAAACCGACCTGGGTTCCTTGATAACAGCAGACGTACCCGTACCATTACATGGTAATCTAGCGGCAGACGGAGGTTCGGCTTCGTAACATTGTCATCTGTCAGGTAAAATACCCACTTGTTTACCGACTCTCAACCTCGTTGGCATCACGCTTGATCCTTCATATGTTGACTTGTTGGCTTACTTGGAAGATCCCCGAGGCCACGTCAGTAGTTTTCCAATTACCTGAGGTTTGCCCAGTATGCCTCGACGCATTCGATGATTTACGCTTCGCTGTAATATTGGAGCTTACTGTAGCATAGGACATAATACTATACGTTTGTTCACCAAGCACATTATCACCCAAACACATTATACTCCACACTAAAGCAAAAGAGACGTATTCATCTCGACTTCTTCTTGTCGCAGTGTAGACAAGCTTTTCTCCCGCTATCTCAGCCGCAGCGATCATGTAGCCGCAGACGACTATCAAATGGCTTCCCAATGAGACGAATGACGCGATTGTTCCTCCTTGATTCCTCCCTGTTCCTTCTACGTTTCAGGCTCTCTCCATATGTTGTACAAACTATTACAGATTACAGATGGCATCACCACGGAAGGATTGATCCATCTTGGCTGCGGGGTCAACTACCTGCACGCCGGCTATCGTTCTACTACTCTACGCTTCCTTACTCCTTCCAACACCATGGACGGCTTTCTCCTCCACAGTTCACCGTCTCTCAGTGATTGATGTGCATTAGATGCCAGGGCTTGGAGCCAAGAGGAAGCGCATAGCGTCTGCTCGTTGACTCGCACCTGATACCTCCCATGCTTTTATGGAGAGGATCGAGATGGATCAGAGGGGGTGTTTTGAACCTAAAGCAAGTTGAAAAAATGTCTGAATGGTATATATAGCCAGTTGGCGTTATATATTTCAGCCTCTATTCTCATCAACGTCTTCTACTCCGTCAACAAATTGCTTCGTTCAACTCCGTTTTTTCTATAAGTAACAATAAACACCGATCTAGTCTTTCACTTCTCAAATTTTCCTCCTCATCTTTTCCTCTCGAACACGGTTTACTCTTTCATCATGCGTTATTCATACACCTTTATCACTCTTGCCATCTTGGCTGGCTCGCAATTCGTGGTCTCAGCACCAGTGGCAGCCTCTGAAACTACAGCTCTTGCATCTACCGGTAAGGAGGACTATCATTGTCCCGCAGCTTTTGTATCATACTACATACCACATACTAACAGTTGAATACAGCAACTGGAACCTCAGGAGGTGGCGATGCAGAGTCAGATGCAGGAGCGTCGTCGGGCCCTACTGTCACAGGAGCAGGAGCAGCGACTGTTGTTCCTGGCGACGATGAATCTGCACAGGGATCAAGTGGCGCTGGAGAAAATGAGTCGGAAGGCGCTGCATCAGGCGCTGGAGCTACATCTGGCGTTGAAGGCGGTGTGTCTAGTGAAGATGAGTCGAAAGGCGCTGCGTCAAGCGCTGTTGCTATATCTGGCGTTGGAGGTGCTGTTTCTGTCGCTGGAGGTGCTGCGTCTGTCGCTGGGGGTGCTGTGTCTGTCGCTGGAGGTGCGAGCGGAAACGATTCTCTAGAGGAATCAAGTGGTGCTGGAGAGAATGAGTCGGAAGGCGCTGCGTCTGGCGCTAGCGCTATATCTTCCTCAATACCAGAAGAGAATAAAGGTCCTTTTGCAGGACATGGAGGTCAAGGTGGTGTGAATCTCGAGGCAGGTCCTGGTTTCCAAGCAAAGACTGGAGCAACTGGTGGTGCTGGTGGATGTGATGATGGCTCATGGTCTCCAACTAAATACCCAGGAGGTACTGGGCAGTACAATGGAGCTGGTGGTAAATACAATAATTCTGACTCTTATTTACCTCCAATACGCTAACTATTTAATGTAGCTGGTGGAGCAGGTGAAGGAGTAGGCGGCGGTCCGCCAGCAAGTTCTGGTGGACCCCCTGCTAACTCTGGAGGACCACCTGCGACAGGTGCAGGTCTAGCTGGCGGAGTATCTGGAACAACTCCGAGTAGCATACCAAATCCAAACTCGGCCGATGGAGCAGATACCCCAACGTCATCCGGAGTAGCAGCAGCCGGAGATGATAGTGCAGTGGATGCCGGATCAGACGGTAGTCAGACAGGAGATGCCGAAGCTAACATCGAGGCTCGATGGGCCACATTTGATGAGGAATAGATCTCCAAGAGATATGAGGATTCTGGTGACGACGTGGATTGCGAGGATGTAGAGTATGATAGAGTAGATGAAGAGTCTGATGAGGGAAGTTTTAAGGATAGCGATTAAATCAGAGAAGAACAATGACCGAGAGTTTTGCGATATAGGTCATGAGAGCTTTAAAGTTATTGGCTTGAATGTACTTTGGGGGTACGGCGTTTGGGGTTGGGAGCTTGTTACAAGGCTTGGGAAGGTAGCATCAAGCTTGAGGACCTACAATACAAAAGCTTGGATTCATAGATAGAGAATGCCCCACCCTTGCTTTAGGATATGAATTTATTATCACACAATTTTGCACATCTTGTTTACTAACTTTATTGTAGAGCACTTGTGAATGGAATTCATCTATAAAACCAAGCCAGTATCTAACAATTCTAATCAGAGGAGCAGAGAAATACCATGCAGCTCACTAGAAGCTCCTACGTCTCTCTTATTTGGTGGTCACTGATGGTTATTAGTGATGTATTGACAGAGCTGGTCTTATCTAATTAAGACCTTGGACAGCACTTTAGTCTTTATACTTACCAATAAGCTCAGCGTAAAAAGTCATGTGTATATAATAACTCCGAATCCGCAAATAACTCTCGTGACCACCCAATTCAAGGTATCTCCAATCTTTGAATTGTGCGAAGAAATCACCAGGAGCCAATGGGCAGCAAGGTCATATTAAGAACTCATTTTTATTCTTAACACGGCTAATCGTAATACTTTGTCTTCTTCCCCTTAATCACCTCGTGATCCCCAATCTCCCCGTACTTCTTCCCACTAACATTACCTGCCACCCTTGCCTTAACCCACTCGCCTGCCGTGACCACCTCTCCCCCCTCCGGCTTTAGCCCCAGCCTCGCCAGCACGGGACTGTCCACCGGCACCAAGGGCAGCTTATCCTCCGGCCGTACAAAGTACAACACGCCAATTCGATCAAGATGTTCCTGATCCGGAGGCGGCGCCACGACGCGATGGATGCTGCTCTTGAGGAAGCCGTTGGTGAGAAAGGAGAGCGAGTCGGCAATGTTGACCGTGATGCTACCAGGGTAAGGCTTGACCCATTTCCACGTCTCCTGGGGCGTGCGGACTTGCAGCGCGGCCACGGGCTGGCGGAACAGGAGGGTCATGGATCCAAAGTCGGTGTGGCCTTTTACCCAGACGCCGCCGAGCTCCTTGTTCACCGCTGGCTCCCGGTGGTGGTATTTCATGTAGCGCAGATGGCAGTCGGACTTCTCGTCATAGCGATGGCGTTCCAGAAAGTAGGTTTCGGGAAGCTCGAGGACGATGGCGAATAGAACAAGGAGCTTGCTGACGACTTGGTCATTGATGTGTTTCCCAAATTTCTCAATCTCCGGCCAGTTTTCCTTTATGACTTGTGGGTGTGGACGTTGGAACTCTGGGATGAATTTGGGAATGTTGTATATCTCGGTATTCTATAAGTTGTGATTTAGTAGATATCCCGTGATCTCGCGTGGAGGACAAACATCAAATTTTCCTGGGACAATCTCCCGGATCCCCAGTGGTTTGTATCCGTTATAGCCGCCGTTCTCTAGGTCGGCTCTGTATTTCAACTTTTCTTCGGTGGAGAGGTGGAAGAACTCCTTGCCGATTGCAAATTGATGATCTACCTCTTGCTGGTTCAAGCCAAAGTTAACGATGTAGAAGAATCCTGAGCTGAGTTAGTAAGTTTTATAGAGTTTATAACCGCTTGTTGTGTACCAATTTGTTGGATTGCATTGAATAGCTGCTTTGCCAAATCTTCTTTTCCACCTGGGGTGTCAAATTTGGACAAATCGAGTGTGGCAAGCTCAGCCCAGTCCACTATGCTTGGTAGTCAGAGATGTGTTTATGTTTAGAGACTATCATTGAGATGTATATCTTACACTCATGTACTGTTTCGGCGACCTGTTCATAGTGTAGCTGCCGAGGAACATCAGCTTGTGCAGGTAAAACCTGAGCCATGCTGCGAGTAAAGTGAGTATTAAAGGTATTGTATTCTAATTGGTTTTAATATTGATTGACTGGGCGTATGATTATAGATAGCGAACTAATTTCTACTCGTAGTATTCTTTCAAATGTTCATTTGAACCATCCAGCAACCTGGGCGGGAGCTTGATATACAAGTGTCCCCCATTCATCTCGGCTCCACGGCACCGAACCCTCATTGCGGGAATCATCAATTGATCCAATGGGTTATGATGACTTTGGCTTATAAAGTCCATTACTAGACTGGAACGCATCCAGTATTCTCATTGTTGGTGGTGTTAAGCTGCAGCACGCCATTGTCTATGTAATAACGTCAACAAGAACCCCATTTTTACGAAGGCGGGGTTGTCTTCGTTGGCGAACCACACGACCCAGAAAAAGGGGGTTCAGGGGTTAAGCGAGGAGTTTGCTTCAAGCCATCAATTCCGAGCGTCTGGGTTGGGAGAATCAGAAAGTAAGTTCTTATCCGCTGTGGCGATTGTGCCTGCTGGAGTGTCATTGTACGGTATGAAATAGAAGTAGCTCTGAACTCTATGAAGAGTGTATCATTAGCTCTGTGGGTTGCAATCACAGTTTTTTTTTTTAAATTAAAGTGATAATGTTTACCAAACTGATGGTGAAACTGCTTATCAATAGTCAGGAACGTAGCCCGGCTATATTTCTCCTAGGAACTAAAGTATCTTTTTTTTGGGCTCCCAAGCTAGTAATTGGGATGGTAATTATCAAAATCCCCCCATTACTGAAGTATTCCATCATTCTTTGCCGAATGACGAATGCTGTTTTCCATTCAAAGGCTTTTCGTCCTCTCCGCTTCACCACCTATAATGCTTTGGCTTATCAATTGTTAGTGGGGTGCTCTATCGACTCATTGGTCTTTATACTTTGTTTGAGACTCGCTACCTGATTGGAAATATCTTGCATCTCCCTCCGCACATAGGACCGAACGATATATTGCATCGGATTTCCAGAGTGGAGAAGCTACTGAATGTCGTGCTAGTTCCAGGTTTGTACTTTGATGCTAGGTTGCTGTTCAAACTTATAAGAAGAGGCCTGGATCCTTTAATGCTCCGATTTGTAGATCTTCGTTCTTCGACACATTACGAACAGAGAAGCTGGGATTACTAGCCTACGCCGGTTGCGATTTCAACATGTCAAGCAAGAACGAGTCTGCTGTGCGGATAGGAGATGATCCAAAATCTACACTTCATTTCGCGAAGCGTGGTGAGGTGCTTGAGGATGATGCTTTCGTGGGCGTCAGTGGATTCGACGCTGAACGAATGCGAGCACGCACGCTCTTGACAGCCGAGCAAGAGAAGAAGCTGCTTCGTCGTATTGATTGGCATATCATGCCCCTCTGTGCTCTCATGTTTCTAATGAAGAATCTGGATGCGAACAATGTATGTCCTAGGCAGCTACATTACGAAATGAAGAATGAGCTAATCGAACGATCAGGTTTCGAATATCCGCATCATGAATCGTGGAACTTCTATGAATATTCTCACACAGTTGGGCATGACCGCCGATGGTTATAACCTTGTCAACACAGTATACTACGTAAGCCCAAAAACCACATCTCAAAGCAGACAAAATGAGTTATACCTGACTAATCTAACCCAGATCCCATATATCTTAGCAGAAGCACCTTCCAATCTGTTTTTGAAGCGCTTCCTACCTTCCAAATGGTTATCCCGAATCATGGTTTCGTGGGGAATCGTAACGTGCTGTCATGCGGCTGTTACTAACTCTTCGGGTCTATATGCCGCTCGTTTCTTTCTTGGCCTTATGGAAGCTGGCATGTTCCCAGGTGTTATTCTGCAGCTTTGCTATTGGTATCGACCAGATGAGATGGCCAGGCGTCTTCTGTATTTCTATATGCTGGGGAATTTTAGCACAGTAATTAGTGGAGTATTGGCATTTGCTTTTGACGGTGCTTCCGGCAAGGGAGGGCTTTCTGGGTGGCAGTGGTAAGTACTTCCCTATGACGACTGAACGATATCTAACATTTTGTTTCACAGGATGTTCATTGTTGAGGGCGTGGTCACTGTTGTGATCGGAGTAGCAATCTGGTTTTTACTTCCTGACTGTAAGGCTTAACTTCAATAACGCTACCCTCCGGCTAACATGGCGTTCTAGTTCCTCCACAGGCAAAGTGGCTCAGTGATGATGAAAAGGCTTTCAGTAAGTAATTGCTCCAAAAGAATACCCACTTGTGCATTGGCTGATTTTGAAAACCAGTTCAAGCTCGGCTACCAATCAATGCTCCTCAATCCAAAGAAGCAAACTTCAGCTTCAAAGAAATCGGACATGTGATGAAAGACCCCAAAACTTGGCTGTTCACCTTCTGCTGGGCGTTTTTCACAGTAGGCACAACCGGTCTCCAATTCTACCTTCCAACCGTCATAGCCGATCTCGGATTCACCACTGTTGCACGCAGCCAACTTCTTAACCTCCCAACAGCTGTCTTGACCATTATCTTCATTGCAGTCTTTGGGTTGTGGGCCGATACGGCTCGTCTACCTCGACCTCTATTCCCACTTTCATTTCTAGTTGTGATTTTGGCTTGCTATAGCGTACTATTCACCTTCCCAAGCACGGGAGCCGTTTATGCAACTTCAATACTTGCAACAGCCCTCGCGTCCTCTTGGTACCCTATGATGTGGCCTTGGAGGGTGCAGACGACTTCCAAAGCCACTGGTTCGGCTTTTGCTATCGGCTTCGTGAATAGCTATGGTCAGATTGGTGGTGCTGTTGGACCACAGATCTTCAGAAGCAAATATGCACCACGCTATGCGACGTCTTTTGGAGTTGCAATGGCAATGGTTGGCTTGGCCATTGTCACGAATCTAACCACTTGGTGGGTTACTAAAGACGTGGAGAGAGAAACGAGGCATTTCAAGAGAGCGAGACTGCAGGCAGCGAAACGGGGCGAGGTATTATTGGATGATGTTGATTTTGATGGAAAGCATGGTGCTAAAGCGGAGCTGAGGACACCAGATTTAGAGGATGGAGCAACGACAAGCGGTTCTGGAAGTGATGTTTCAAGTGTAGATAAGACGACCTCGCAAAAGTTCTAGCCTGAAGCAGGAGCTGTAAAATAGAAAACTGATACCACTTTAAAAACACGAAAGTTCGGACCAGTAGACAAGTGTAAGAATTTGCACATGAAGACATCGCCAAGTTACCAAGCATGCTGATCAATGTCGACATTCTTCCTTGGAGATATTGATGAATCAACCCGCGAAAGGAATTGAATAGATACCCTAGAGCCATACTACTTGTTTGCCATGGCTATTGACTAGAGAATATTGTTATGGAGAGAGGTGCTACTTGTTCAAGACCACTTCGTCTGTCTTCATTCGAGGACTTCCTCCCAATAGAAGATCACAACAACCTGGAAAGACATCTACTCAGAACACCAAGTAGAGAATAAACGCTATCAAACCTTTGAAATTAACCTCAACCCAATGTTACGAGAGCCAAGACTTTTGGATCTCAAACGAAACACCGATGTAGCCAGTCTTTGAAGCAGATCTGCCGCGAAGAAACCAGCCACCAACAAGAAGCCGCCTTTGCTCTTATATGCTGTGTCAGAACAGCCAGATGCAATGGAATTCAGTTGAAGCGAATACGTATACCAGCCTATCATACTATGTGATTGTGGTGCTCGTAGACAAGAATTCACGTACCTCTCTCAAATCCCCAATCCCAAATGCCATCGCGACGTACAGCCAATCACAGGCCTTCACCCTCCACCACCCAAAATCCTCCTTTTGGCTTTGATTTCGAACCCTGCCTCCCTGTCTGCATCTCCCCTAGCTCCTCAGAAATCCGGCAACCATCTAGCTGCGTTACAGATCTGCGTCAAGTACCGCCTCTCTCCCTGTGCTGAAATCCGACTCTGCTCTGCCTGCACTCTAACTCTGCATCTCCTGCGCGCCGAGTTCCTTAACCTGCACCTCCATCTGCTGCCCCGTCTATCTACCGTCTATCTGTTTCTGAGCGCCACACCCACAACTTCAACAAACATACACGCCAACCTGTCGCCTTGATACCCATTTGCATAAAGCCATCGCAAATTGTCCCAGCTAAGCTGAATTCGGATCCACAGTCTACTCCTCGTAAGGTATTTCATTCGCCTCAGAAGCTTGGTCCCCCAAAAGCCGCTTCAATTTGGGTGGACCGAGCTGTCATTGTATCAAGATCTAATCTCCTGTTGCAGCCCTCCTCCAGCACACAACAAGACATCCTGCGAAGACATAGCCTCACAATACAATCCTCGCACATAATTAAACTACTTCGTCAATCAAAATGGCGGCCCCAGGAACACAGTCGCTCAAGGTCAGCCTATTCTGCCTTGGCCCATATTGACCGCCACTGACCTGAGTTTTTGTAGTGTGTTGTGACTGGTGATGGTGCTGTTGGCAAGGTAAAACTATCTTTGAGCGTGTGATACGCGTGGAATTCAAGCAGATTGCTAATCAACCGCATAGACATGTCTCCTTATATCATACACAACAAATGCCTTCCCTGGTGAATACATTCCAACCGTGTACGTGAAAGGGATGCACACCACAAGTTCTTGACTGATTAGACTAGGTTTGACAACTACTCGGCAAGTGTGATGGTAGACGGGAAGCCAATCAGCTTAGGATTGTGGGATACTGCTGGACAAGAAGATTATGACAGATTGCGCCCACTTTCTTACCCACAAACCGATGTCTTCCTTATCTGTTTCTCGATTGTTAGCCCTCCATCATTCGACAACGTGCGCGCAAAGGTATGTTTGCTGCTAGCTGTTCGACCAATTGACAGCGGCTAATCTGGCACACAGTGGTTTCCCGAGATCGATCATCATGCACCTTCTGTCCCAATCATTTTGGTTGGAACAAAGTTGGATTTGAGAGAGGACCCTGCCACATTAGAGAGCTTGAGATCAAAGAGAATGGAACCTGTTTCATATGATCAAGCTTTGATCGTTGCTAAAGAGATCAGAGCTCACAAGTACTTAGAGTGCTCTGCGCTCACACAGCGTAATTTGAAGAGTGTGTTTGATGAGGCAATCAGGTTTGTCTTTGTAGTATCCTAAGAAGTGAAACATGGCTGACAACATATTCAGAGCTGTCCTTAGTCCCAGACCACAAATCAGTAACAAGAAGAAGTCCAAATGTACGATTCTATAGGTACCGCCATAAAGGCAATGTCAACACAGGGGTGGTAATTGGCATGAGGAACCGTTGGAGAGGCTAATATGATTGTCCTTCATGATTGCCAGAATACTGGGAACATAATTTATAGTCTCGTCAGACTTTTTGCCTCGTATCTGCAGGTGTCTGAATGCAGAAGGGGCATTTAATCTTCTCAAAGGCATGTTCTTGTAATTCGGTTCTACAACTTGAGGACTCTATCTGGTTCTGCGTCATGGAGATATCTACTTATTTCCTGTAGATAATGCATGAGGCGTAATGATCAATGATCTGGTCTTTCCGCATAGCATTTTCTTTTCTTTATTTGCGGAGCGGATGATATCACTTTGATCAAGGCATGTTTGGCATTGAGAGGCACATTTAGTTGTCAGGGTAGTCTGGTCTGGTTCTTTTTGATAACAGTACATAGAAGAAGCACTCCACTTTACATGAAATACCTTCACGCGTCTGGGACATGAGCTCTTCTACTCGGGTGAACCGAACTCTGATCTGGCGCAGCCTTTGCGTCACCTTTCTTAGCTTTTACCTTGGCCTCTTCCTCAGCCCTGCGTTGACGCTGCTCATTGAGCCTTTGATTCTTCTCCCCGATCTTCGATTTGCGCTCCTTGCTATTACCACCGCCTCCAGCACTACCGATAAGTCAATACCATCTCCAATAAAGCTCCTCATCCAGGAAGAAGAAGAATAACTTACGTGAGCTCAACATTAATCTTCCTCGCCGCCGAAACTCCATCATCAAACATTGAGTGGTGGAAGAGCTTCAAGCAAGTCTTCATATGGTCATACCCCTCAAACTCCAAAAATGCAATGCCCTTTGACTTCTTTGGATCTTCCTTTTGCGTGATATGTCTTACAGACTTGGGCTTGATTTTCGCAAAGTGTTGCTGTATAGACTGGGTCGTTGCTGTGAAGGGCAGGTTACCTATAGATTTTGTGATTAGCATGTCCTTCCTACTCAAAATATTTGGAGGGACCCTATGCGTGGAATGGCAAACTAGCATACCAATAAAACAAATGAATCTAGCCTCCTTCTCTCCACCCTCGGCAGCAGCTTTTCGCTTCTTCTCCCTGTTTCGATTGTTCTTCTTCGCAGGCTTCACTTCTCCATCTCCTTCAACAACAGCCTCCTCCTTCGGCTTAGCCTCTGCCTCAGCAGCTTCCTTGGCCTTTCTCTCGGCTTTGCGCTCTTTCTTTGATTTCCGCGCCTCTTCAGTGACCTCTCCCTTCGCTTCCTCAACGGCATCCACAGTTTCGGCCTCTTTCTTGCTGCTTTTCTTCTTCTTTCCACCGTCTGCTGCAGCTACTGCAGCTCCTCCGTCACTATTATTCCCCTCCTCTGCAGCAGCAGCGGCTTCGCTCTTCTGTCGCTTCTTTTCCTTCTTTGCAGCCTTTCTAGCCTCCTCGTCTACATCCCCCTCATCGCCGTTTCTCTTTCTCTTCTTTGATTTTCCTTCAGATGTCTCTCCGGTCTTAGGCTCCTCCACTCCCTGATCATCACCAGGTAAATCCGGAATAGCGTCCTCCAATTGTCTCTTTTTGCTTTTCCTCTCTGCGCGCGAAAGACCTGCTGTGTCTTTTGAGGCCCCCATTCTTTTTTATCTGTAAGCAGTATATAGAGCAGCTTAGTAGGTGTATTCTTTTGGATTTAGCGGCTCGCAGGTTTTGTTCGGCTTCAGAAACTTTAAACTTTTGGCGATAAAGATTTGTACTCTCCCCTGTTATCTTAGCGTACTTTTGGTCACTGGAATCCTTGCAACCAAAACATAGGACTCAGATTATCTTGTTTCCTTTAATTAGCGAAACTCTTCTAAGAAATATAACGAATCAAATGGTGTACATATATTATGGGAATAGAGTTACTTCTGCATGAATCAATTCCGATGGCTTGGTATATTATAATCTTCACTGCACTTGATTTAGAATGATACTGGTAGGTGCAGCAAAACCAGAGGGAACTTGAACGGCAGTACTAAATTACCAAAGTTGTGGGAAGGAAACAGTTTGAATCAACATCTCCTTCATTAGTCAAATCTGCAGCCCTGAATTCACCGAAAGTTAAGACTCTGAGCACTCAATACAGTGTCATTCAAACTTCCAAAGTATCCTTTATTACACAAAATTAAATACCAATCAGTACCAATACAGCAACTGCTCACGCAACCCATGATGGAAGGTAGTCAAGTAGTCCCAAAAGTTTTCCCGCTGAACCTAAACAACAAAATTGGCATAAATGTGGAATCCAATATCTTATAAACCAAAGGCCAGATAGAAAATCGTCAGGGTAGTCAAGACGGCACCTAATGGAACTTTCTTTGGGGGAGTTTCTCCTATGAACTCTGCAGCTTTCGAATTACTCGAAGTTGGCAGTGTAAGTGCAGGGTAAGCTTGCAAAGTGTTACCCGTTGAACCCATAGTATGTGTGACAGGGTGTCCGGTAGCTTGTGAATAACTCGGTCCTGTATCTTGACCCGTCTGAAGAGGAAAGTAAGGCAACAAGCCCGAGGCAGCTTCAAGTGAGCTTGCGACGCTTTGAAGGGGGAATTTTGGTAGTACAGGTGTCGTAGACTTGGGAGGGTTTTGAGCACTTTGTATTGGAAAAGCTACACTTTCTGTAGGATACATCTTGTAGTTGGAGCTGTCTTGGATGTTGGGGGTTTCCCACGCCAGACTCTGTAATGGAAAGTTGCCTGCGCTTTCGGTTGGTAATGTGTTTACAGACAGTGGGTTACCTGACGGTTGTATGAGGACAGCACTACTACAATCAGCATTCGTAAAGTATTGCAAGAAATCTTCTTGTAACAATATGCGTACCCTGCTAAGTACTCTATTTCTTTTCGTCGTCGTAGATCATCATGGTGTGGAACGGGATGTATAGCTTCTACAAAGTTCCCACCAAATTCCGAGCATTGAATTACTGCATGTTTGACCGCTATATTGAAGTAGTCTGTATCACATTGCGAATAAAGACATTGAAAGACAGACTGGATGCAAGTCAGCAGAAGCCTTGATAGGATAGCTGGTGGACTAATCACCTTTTGATAATATGCTTCAGTGCAAAGACATGCCATATCTTCGAGGCACCTGCTGACGTATTTTGTGTTTTCCCAGCAACGAACAGCACATCCTGTGAAAGAGTGTTATGGCTAGATAATAAAAGCTGGGAAAAAGTATTCACCAACCAGGCGCAGAGGAATCGATTTGTGCAGTTGTTGAATGCAGCATCACAATAGATATCCATAGCATAAAGATCCGCATGCTGCTTTGGCTTTGCCAAGATGTATACTCGACTCAGCAACGTATATATGTATTTGAACTTCGAGAGACACAGGATGCGTACACGAAATTACTGAGTGGCAAGGAAGGTGACAAAATGTGAAGACCAAGGTTGTTAGAAAGGAGTGTGCAGCTGTAGATTAGAGACAGCAGAGGTATGCAGCAACTTTATCTTTCAGAATGACCTTAGAAGAAGACGGGTTGAACTTTTAATGAGCGTGCAAATGGCTGACAGGATGAGGTTGAGAAAAGAACTTCTTCGCGAACGCTCTTGCTAATCAAAAGGGAAATAAGTACCAGGCGAAGAAATTTGAGGACACAATATCGCGTAGCTTTCACATCCCGATCGAGAAAGAGCAACTGGCTCCAACGGCTGTAGTTATCTGATTCATATTCCTGAAAAATATCCGAGCATGATATGCTGAGATTTTTCACAATAAAAGTACCGTTTTCAATGAGGTGATCTTCTCTTGTGACGGAAAGTGAAGGATATTCTCTCATTATGTATTCTAGTCTTCCTTACCTCACATCAATAGAAGAACAACTGTATACCTCCAGTTGCAGCTTCATACCTATCCCTGAATACACTTTGCGTAAGCCATTTCATTAACGGCACTTGGGTTTCTCTCATCTCAAGAATACCCCTCTTCTTTATGTCAATATGAGAAGAGTCAATAATAATTCTCTCCAATCTATCTGTTGCCAAAGCTCCTATAACAAATCAGAATTTTCTTTTAGTTTGCAGAGATAAACTAACCATCATCCATAAGATCTTGTAGTCGTACTGGTGTTCCCACCGCGATACCAGTTCTGGTGGACTTTAAGAAAGCTACCGATTCCTTCAATTTGATGTGTTTTGCGAAGAGCTTTGCTACTGTTGCGTCTTTCGTCTGGAACGTCCGTACGGCCCTGTGCTGTTAACAATGATCCAACTTTCTGGTTAAGAAATATATACCTTGCTAGTTCTGATGCTCTTAAACCAGCCGCAGCTATGATAATGGTATGGGGAGAACCATTCTTTTTAGAAGCGGACCATAATTTCGTGGTGTTCCCAGCGAATTTTTCAAGGAAACTTGGCAGGTTATCGAGAGTACGAGGTTGATCCCAAGTCGTCGTGTCTCGAATTGCATTGGCTGAACATTCACATTAGCTTCTTCCATCTTCATGTAATGTATGTTACACACCTGGAAGATATTTCTCCTCCCATTCAATTGAGCTCAAGTCCTTTTCATACATCCTCGTTCGTTGTGCAAGATAGTCTGCTAGGAGCTGACTATCCATATGTGAGAACGCCTTATTGACTCCTAATTCCATATCCAACTCTGCATCGTCAAATACTGCCTTTGAACTTTTATTCTTCTCCTTCTTTGCGGACTTCTTCGCTGGTTCAAGTTCTGCTCCACGCTTTCTCTTCTTCGACGATAGCTTGGGGTTTGTAGGCTCCTGGGGTTCAGGAGTAGCACTCAGGCGCTCAAGGAGAGGCTCTTGTAATTCTTCGTCGCTCGCCATCTTAGTCGTGGATTGCAGAAATCAAATGTTTGAATGTCTTCCTCTGTTTCTCACTTCCCCACATAAATTTTGTTATCGTTATCAGATTGTGCAAGGATCACTTATATTGGCGTTTACTTGCAGCCCTTGGCAGATCTTACGCGCTTTAAGACGCGACGAACTTTATAGTGGGCAATTGTCTAGAATTGCAAAGCCTCATATGCAAATGATAGCATATCAACTTTGTTGGATTTTCTAAGGCTCTCGCTTGTGTTTAAGTTAACAATGTCTCTTCGAAGAAGTCCTACATATACGAATCCTTCCAACGCGAACGGGAGCCAGTCTTCTGTAGAACAAGATCGGAAATCGTATCAAAATCCTGTTAACGATGTGACCAATACAGCTGTTACTTCCAAAGATACGACGCATGTCACTCTTTACGATCTTGGGAATATGCCGAAACCAAGCACACCAATGCGCCGAGCATCTAGTGCTGGTCCATTGTCCCAAATGCCATTGCGCCGCACACCAGGAACTCAATCAAAAACTCCGAATGGTGTGCAAAGCATAGGAGGCTCTGTGAGAAGGCCAACTGCGGTCACTCCTCATGGAAGAGCTGCAATACGAGAAGTAGAAGCTCGAAGAGCAGGGCTCACACCTGGAAAGGATAGACGACGAAGTGGAAGACAACAGAGGGAAACACCTCGAGATACTCTACGAGCGCTTAGCAGACTTTTAGCACCAAAAACGGAACGTCTTATCCCTACGCCACCGCGAAGAGAACCAGATACAAAAGCTCGGAAATACGAAGAGGATGACTTGGATTATGGACCTGATCCTGTTAGACCAAGACTCTCAATGCCATTGGACGATGACAGTGATGAAGATGATAGTCTTCTTTTACCGCCGCGTTCTGCCGGTATAGAAAATGAAGACTATACTGGTTATTCTGTGGAGCTACCTCGTAGGGCTGTCAGCGAGCAAGTCCCCGGACGGCTTTCTCGTGGTAGTTTCGGTAGTGTTAGACTAAGCGACCCATTTGGCAACCTTAATGAAGCTGGCCCTGGACATGTATTTGATTCAAGTTTTGCTATGGGTGGTGCTTTTGACGATGAAATGCCAGATATGGATAATGAACTTCCTAGAGAAGATACAGGCACTTTGAGAAACTTGGGTTTTGGACTTGGACGAGAAAGTGACATTCGACCAGACTTGTCCGTTGGCAATGACTCAGAAGATACATTTGTATTCAATGTTCCTGCGCGAGACGTACCAGCGCCTCGAATGCCACCATATATGTTGGACCAACGTCTTTCTTCTAGTGATGATGGAAGGTCTATTGTAGCTACGACATCTGTCAGGGGCGTAGGACTAGAAGAGCAACAAGGAGAGGAGACTGCTCTGCATAACATGGAGGATTCAGAAGAATCGGAAAATGCACTCAGAAGTGGCATGGATATTAGTGCCGATGAGCAGGATGAAACTCTTCCTGAAATAGGGGAAGTTCCTAAGGTTCCTAAGAAGAAGAGAGTCAAGGTTTCCAAACACGGCATCAAATATCCTTCTCTACCCGCTGGAGTTGTCAAGAAGCTTGCAACTATGTATGCAAGAACAGGGAGTAATAGTAAGGCCAAAATCAACAAAGATACTCTGGATGTGATAATGCAAGCTTCAGACTGGTTTTTTGAGCAAGTGAGTGAAGATCTAGGAGTATATGCCAGGCATGCGGGGCGAAAAACTATTGATGAGAGTGATATGGTTACACTTATGAAAAGGTATGTAAACCCCTTCATCACCCGGCTGTCTCTGATCTAATTTACACGCCATAGGCAACGACAAATAAACTCCACCACTACACCATTCTCACTAGCTCAGAAACACCTGCCCCGGGAATTGCTTCAAGAACTGCGGATGGTTCCTCCACCCAAATTAAAGAAGGGAAAGGAGTTGGCGCGAGTCAACGAAGAAGAGGAAGATTGATTGTTTCATACAGCGACGAGATCCATGACATTATGTCCATTCCTTATTTTGGCGTACACGGCGGGAAATATCAGCCGGCGGCTTTTTTACGACCATCCAAAGCATTACAGATGTTGCTGCAGCTAGGGCGTACCTGAGGGAAATTAGTATATTGGGCGTTTAAAGGGACTAGGCGAAATACCATGTAAATATATACTGTGCATGATTGTTTCTGATATTTATTTCAGCGGCTCTTCCTATGGGAATGCCTTTTGACGCTCTATCCCAGGACAAAAGTAGATCAGGTTCTACGAAAATTAGTAAGAATATTATTAGAAAAATAGATGAAGACATGCCCATTGTTTGCTCGATCCACACGGCTTGACTACCCGTCAGCGCTGCCATTTGTTTAACATCCGGAAAGTAAAACTCCTTCTTCCGTATATTGTTATCTGGTGTAAACATGTTTTTCTTCCATGGCTCCCGAAGCAGACCTTCGACTGTAACTTCGCCCCTCTCCATGCCCTCCAGTCTCTTATTTTGATCTTTAAAGTCCTTCGGTATCCACCCTCTATTCACGAGCACCGTAGTACCGTCCCCCTCCCTCTCCAATGGCGTGATAACCAAATAGCCATCCTTCCCATCATTTAATCGAGGCCCAATTAACATTTCCTGATCATGCCGGAAATGTCCTGTTGCATAGACCCTCCGATAATCAAACTCGCTGATGGCATTCGGATCGATATGAGGAGGCAATGGCAGTGGATCACGAACCAGTCGGTCCTCGAGTTTAGCCATGAGCCTTGACTTCCATCCCAGACGTTGAACCTGCCACGTTCCCAGCGCAAACGCAGTGAGAGGGATAAGAGCTGGATACAATGTTAACAAGGAATCATATAATCCCCAGTGTAACCTACCCAGAACTATTAGACCGGCACCATGCTTCTTTTTACCTGCGCGTACTAAAATTGGCGGGTTGTCTATAAGTGATACGAAATCCGGACTGTCTGCTGGTTGTTTGGAGCTTGGCCTGATGGTGGTTTGCGATATTTGTCTACAGGTTGGACATTTTGAGGCTATTGGGCTTGCAGTTCCTTTCTTGATAAATTTCGATGATAGTGTACCGTTACGGCAGGCCTGCTGCATGAACTTTCTGGCAGAACTCATTGCTGCTGTCGTGGTTCAATTTTGATTCTCTTTGACAAGGAGATTCATCATTGACTTTGTACTTTAAATGCCAAGAATTTAACACCATCGAATCACCACTTCACATATTCCCCACATACGGTACCACCAACAACTACTACATATACCACGCATACTATACTGACAATATCGAGCCAAAGAAGAGATCAATATAGCATAATGTTTTTTGGGGGCGACCTTAAAAGTGGCATCAACAAAGCCTTACAAGAATCGAAACTTGTAGCTTGCTTTGTAACGGGTATGTCCTCAGATAATGCACATTCAGGTCCTTGATGCTGACAACTTGACTTTCTAGATGGAGGCGATGAAAGTAATTTGTGGGAGAATGAGTTTCTTCAAGACTCAAATGTAAGAGCCCAAGATGAGGTGATGCGGATGCAAACTAAGTACCATTTCTAGGTGAAGCCTACGTTGTCGACAGAGACCGTTCTTCTTCGTCTCGTGGCTGGTTCTCAAGAAGCTGGTTACTTAGCTGCAATTTTCCCTTTACCAAAGACACCTACTTTAGTCATCATACAAGGTGGTCAACTTAAAGAATATATCACCTCAGGAGTAGCTAAGGAGGAGTTTCTACGGAGAATTGCGGTTGTGTTTCAGTCACGTGCCCGAAGTAATGAAATCCCATCTACCTCTACGACGGAAACAGCGGAGACTACACAGCAACAGGCCTCTTCATCTAGGGAGCCTTCTGCTTCGGTAGATGCCTCTTCGTCCCCTTCATCACAAATTGTCCAAGATCTACTTTCAGAGAGAGGTGCCCGACTCGAAGCACACAAGAAGGAGCAAGAAGCAAAAGAGAAAGAAAAACGCAAAGCTGAAGCTAAGGCACGAAAGGAAGCTCTCGAATCTTCAGCACCCGAAGGTTCCAAGAAGTCATCTGACATGAAATACGCACTGATGCAGAAGAAGCGACAGCAGGAGGCAAGAGATGAACGAGCACGCATTTTGAAACGTGTAGAGGATGATAAGGCGGAACGGAAAGATAAAGAAGCACAAAGGAAGGCTCTGGCTAAAGCAATAGAGCAGTCACAGAAGGGCGAAGCTGTTGTTGCCTCAGATAGTTCTGCTCCATCAAGCAGCCGAGAGTCTGCTGGGAGTCGATCAAAAGTATGTGCGTTACAGGTTCGACTATTTGATGGCACTACGATTCGATCTAGCTTTCCTTCAGATGCTACTTTGGGAGGTCAGGTACGGGCTTGGATTAACAAGGAAATGACAGGCGATATACCGTATAATTTCAAGCAGGTACTTACACCGCTCCCAAACAAGAATCTGTCGGTATCTGAAGAAGGCCAAACACTACAGTCACAAGGACTGACTCCAAGTGCTACGCTCATTCTTGTTCCGGTTCCCGCTTACACTTCAGCATACGGTAGGTGCCCAGCATCTATTTACTTTGCAAAACACGCAACTATGCTAATTTCTATATAGAAGGGGGTGGTGCTACTGGTCTCATAACAAAGGGTGTCTCAGCAGGCTACGATTTGGTATCATCAGGAGTAGGTCTTGTGGCAGGTGCCCTAGGGAGTTTTCTAGGGAGTACAGCGGCACCTGTCCAACCACAAGCATCTACTGGTACTGATGGGACATCGTCGCCTAGACCTGCATCGTCGACTATCAACGTTAGAACTTTGAGAGACCAGGAGCGCCCTGATGACCATCAATTCTATAATGGTAACGCTGTAGGTTCATGGTTTGATACGAGAGATGGATTGAGCTGACATGATTGGCAGCTGAATTTCGAGCCAAGGAAAGATGAAGATGATAAGAAGGAGGACTGAGCGGATCAAGTGTCATAGGCAACAGGATAGGCGTTAGTGGGTGTTTTAGCATCTGTAAACTAGTAAATTAGGACTACTCGTTGTAAGAAAACGCGCGGCTTCTTCACTCAACAAAGCCGCTTTAGAAATTGCAACGTTCTGAGCTCATTCCTATGAAACTTTTGTATTATCCACATATCTAGATCTTTAAAGGTGGCCCTCTCGACTATCTCAGGTACAAATCCTTACTTCAGACGAGCGACTCGGAAGAAACTTACAATTAAGAGTGTATCATATTTGGCGCTTCCGGTACTAGGATAGGTACCGCAATTTCGCTGAGACAAGAATTCACGTTACAAATTTCTATGTTTTACAATCAACGTAGAAGCTCATCTATGCTAGCTCTGCTATAAAGGCACCACTTTATGTCATTGAGTAAACGCCCTATCTAATGCCTCTTAAACACCCACCCCATCCAATATTGCTTGCCCATTTACTCCAGAAGCCCTTCCAGATTTAAACACCGATACTCAATCTCCTAGAATTCGCGTCCCAATTTTAACGCCTACGAGTCAATTCAAAATACGGATATCCCTAAGACAAGAGCAAGTTTAGGAACTCTGTGGACCCTAAGGGGTATCTGTTCACGCAAAAGAACCATCACTATCCAGTGGAACAGAAGAGGTCATATTAAGAGGCTCTTCATTAACCAACAGGCCATAATATGAGGAGATTTGGGGAATGTCATCGGAGGTTGATGTCAAGATGCTGTTAATATCTGTGAATGATTGTTTTTCTCTCCCAGCAGTAGTAGTGTTTTCCATCCAAGGCTCCGAGTCAAGAAGTAATCGTGAGATGTCCATTTCCCCCATCGTACTAGTGAATGGAGCTGTAGGGTTCCAGTCAAAAGAAGGAAGATTATCTACTTGCTCGACAGACTGTTCAGGGTATACATAGTTGTCCTTAAAGCCAGAGTTTGATGGATGAGATTGCAATGGCTGTACTCTTGTATTATTGCTACTATCTTCTGAGATCATCTCGTGTATCCTCAAGCCATCGCGGCTTGAGGAGGGTTGGAGCGTTGAGGTTGGTGGTGGTTGTGTCGTAGTATTCTCCTTTTCTCTTATATCTGCAGGAGAGCGGGGAATTTTCAGCCCTGGATCATCTGCACGAAATTTTTCGGGATACTTGTTCCTAAACCTATCCCGGAGGTCTGTAGCTTGTCTACTTTGAAGATGAAATCGGGGGTCTCTCTGTATACGTGTCCATGCTGGCCCGTATATTTGGTAGCCCTCTAATATCTCACGGTCATCCTCATCAGTGAATGGTCTTCTCTCACGGCGTTGCGATTTTCGAAAAGGACCATCTATACCAAGTTGAACGAGGTCCTCAACCTTTTTACGGTGTGCTCGAAGTTTACGCGGCTTGCTGAGAGCTTGTTCATCATTGGTATGGTCTTGGGTACTGAATGTCTCCTCATCTATAAGAATGTTCTCCGAAAGAAGACTCGACTTGGGCTTTTTGGGCGCTTTGGCTGGAGAACCTTCAACGGCACCCTTTGGCTTCGCATTTGACCTCAGTTCATTCGGACAGCAAGTCCTGAACCTGTCTTTCAGATCTACCCCAGATCTGTCATTAAAAATAAAGTCTGGGTCATCTAGTATATCAGACCATTTGCCAACTCCATATTTATGTACCCCCAGCAGCAAGTTATTCGTCTCCTCTTCCGTCCATTTCTTTCTAGCTTTCACATCCTTTCTCTTCTTCTCCTTGTTTGTGGATTTCTTTTTGGCAACTGGGCTAGCAACAGTGTTCGGCTTAACTCTCTCCTGCAGCTCTTTCAGTTTTAGCGGTACCGTGTTAAGGGAATTACGTCCATGGCTATCATGAAAGGCACTTGATGCAATCGGTGGGAAAAGTGTAGCTTGTGGAGGCGGTTGGAAGAGACCAATGATTATGGGAGGCACAACTTGCTTTGCAGCTTTCTGCTTCTTCGGAGGCTGCGGGAGTTGTACGAAATCATCTTTGCTGCCCTCTATGGTTCTCTTCTTGGAAGAAAGTGCCTGTGTACTTTCATGGTCATTATCGAGGATCTTTCGCAGAGATTGAGGTGACGAATTGCCCAAGGCTCGTTTCGAGGTGTCAGTAGGTTTCTTATTGACTTCGTCTTCTTCAATGCCCGAAATTAATTTTGCATGTTGCAGTTTTCCGTTCCGCTTACTAGCATCGGGCTCAAGTAGTAAGGGACGTCCAGACGCTTTGAGAATATTTGGATCTTGCAGAGGCGGAAGCTCTAACGAGGGCGACGGTGGATAAGACTCGTATGCGGTATCATTGTTCAGCAGCGCGATGAGTCGCGGCTCTATGGTGCTCATGATCTCCGAATGATCATGATTAAATTGCACTTGGTCCAGGGC
>Ga0247810_10000292_pt1 | contig 69018 bp, 59 predicted proteins | sample UWRJL119311C1_FD_179918 | JGI IMG/M metagenome (GOLD analysis project Ga0247810, IMG submission 179918) | Plant litter microbial communities from Arlington Agricultural Research Station in Wisconsin, United States - UWRJ-L119-311C-1 | ecosystem: Environmental > Terrestrial > Plant litter >...
GGATCCCACCGAGAAGGCATTTACCAATCCCTTCTTCAATACAGTTATTCCAGGCACATTTTACTTCAGTCTCGTCATAGCGGTGTTGGCTGCAATAGTCGCCTCTCAAGCAATGATCACTGCGAGTTTTCAGTGAGTGTGGCACATCATTTCGAGCGGTGGATTGGCTAATCAGAGTAGACTACTTGCACAGGTTATGACGATGTCATACTTTCCTCATATCAAAACAGTACACACCTCGAAGAAGTTTCATGGACAGATCTACATGCCATTTGCCAACTGGCTATTAATGATTGGGACTGTTATCGTTACCGCTGTCTACAGTAATGTATGTTCTGATGAGAATATTTCATGAAGCATCAGCTTACATTCCTAGACCACAAGACTAGGAAACGCATATGGTGTCTGCGTCATTTTCGTTACCTTCATCACAACCTGCATGGTCGCTCTCGTTGCAATAGTCATCTGGAAAATCAACATCCTGATTGTCTTGTTTGTGTTCCTAGTATTTGGAATGCTTGATGGCGTCTACCTAAGCTCAGCGCTCACCAAGGTTCCTACCGGTGCATGGTTCACTATCGTCCTCTCTGCAATACTTTCCACCATCTTTGTGCTGTGGAGGTTTGGAAAAGAACAGCAATGGTCAGCTGAAGGATCTGATCGATTCCAGCCGGAACACCTACTCGAAAAGCCAAGTCATCTGGGGGAAACGAAATTGACTACAGCTTTTGGAGGCGGAACCATCTCAAAAGTCAATGGAGTCGGCATCTTCTTTGATAAGGTTGGAGACATGGTTCCTATTGTGTTTGCCCAATTTGTTAGGAAGTTCAGCTGCAGACCAGAAATCATTGTTTTCTTCCACATGCGGCCGCTTTCGACACCATCAATTCCAGAGTCTGAAAAATATATCATCCAACGTACAGCAATCCCAGGCTGCTACAGACTTACCATTCGACATGGATATACAGATAACGTGGTAACACCCGATCTGGGTCGTCTGATAGTTGAACAGCTTATTTTATATATCACGAGAGACAACTCGTCGACACCAGAGAACGCTTCATCGGTAGAACACTCGCCGGAAATTCAAGCCGAGCTGGAGATTTTAACCAAGGCGGCAGAGGAGCAGATGGTCTATGTGATGGGCAAGGAGCAGATGAAGATTAAGGAAGGCACTAACATCTTTCGAAGGGCTGTCCTGTGGACATTCTTATGGATCAGAGAGAATAGTAGGACAAAGATGGCTGATATGAATATTCCCTTTGATAACTTGGTGGAGGTTGGCTTTGTGAAGGAGATTTGATCTAGGGAACTTCTCTAATATTATAGATCGTAATCTCTACCTAATGCTGTGGCAATTAAATACAGCCTGTTATATCAAATCGACCGACACCCTGGAATAGGGCTAGCTCTCTTAAGGGCTTTTTAAGAAAGAAAAAAAGCTTCATAATTGCTGATACTAAGTGATCATTTTCTATGTATATTAACCAGGAAACAAGTTCAACACCTAATGAATAACTAAATTAGTCTATAGCCTGCTATACCTCCAACCGTACCCATTAGCTCCTGGGACATTCATTTACGGATCTCGCTACTTCTCCAATATTAACCCCCGAGACTTTCCCCTTAGCTTTGAATCCAACAATTACCCAAGGCGAAACACGACACTCGCCATCCCAACTATCCCATTCCCAAGCCATGCAGCCCCTCCCTTTCTCCAGGCAAAGCGCCATACAATCAGAATGACTCTTGACCTTGAATCGTGGAACAGAAAGCTCTATATGTCCAACGTAATTCCACCCTTCTCTCGCTCTCATTTCGACATCGCTGACACCCTTTGTAAAAACCCTCCACGCATCCCACCGTGTTATGGGGCTGTCGATATTGCTAAGCAGCTTGTGAACTGCGAGCTGTGCGCTTGGAGTAGCTACTCGATGGAAGCTCACTAGAACTGCGCATCCGTTGTCCTGTCTGATCATCGCCTGAGCAGGCGGATCGTAGCTGAAATGCACTCCCATTCCCTCGTTTACATGAATCCCTCGCTGCAGTGCCAACTGGGCTATGTTTTTATCTCCATATAGCGCGACCAAGCTCTCCTTCTTCATCCGTTCAATCAGATCGGGCTTGGAAAAGATCCGAGATAAAGCAGCATTGGAGAATAAGACGCCAGAGCCACCATGTGCAAAACGGACTGGGGATTCAACAGTGGCGATGGGATTGCCAATGTAGTGGGCATCGGTGGGGGAGAGGTGCGAAAGAACATGGAGAAGGGAGGGAGTGTGGATGAAAGTATCATCATCCGTCAACAGGTACCATTTTTTGTATGGGAGGTTTGCGAATGCGTGCTCAAGCGCAGGTATATGCTATTCTTCATTGTTAGCTCTTCTCAAAAGCTTTGGGCCCGTTGTGGGTTCTACCTTTACGATGTCCAACTCCCAACCATATGTTAGCAAGTCGTGATGGATCGGAATCGAAGCAGATGCTTCCTTGATTGCTTCGCTAAACTCTCGATACTGCTTCGCTCTTCTAGACTTCGGATCAATCCATTCCTCTGTCATTATCCTAGCCAATGCATCATGTACCTGCACCTGTTTTGCAGTTACACCGTCGCCATCTAGGATGCTTATCTCAGTCTCGTAGTCTGAGACGACAACCACGTCGTCTAAGTCCCAACCCCCCAACGTTTGAAGCCTTGTTGGTAATCTTTCCCTCGTTGAATACCCACTTTTGATAATCAGACCAATGTCTTGTGTTGAGATGGGATGACGTCCTTGTCTAAGCTGCTTTGTGTGCAGTCTAGGGTTGTCTCCAAAGTAGTTCATAAATCTAACAAAGTGACTTCGAGTTCCGAGTAACCAAAAACTATCAGATGAAAGATAAAGCCAAGTGAGGGTGAAAGCAAGAAGCAGAGTAAGGCAGATACGCTGCTTGGAACGTCGATATTGCAGCAACATCTTGGTATTCCATTTTCGATTTTCACCACGTTGAGATAGAGACGCTATGCATAGGATCCCTATTTCGGTCTTCAAAAAATAGAGCTCCAGTTAATAAGTATAAGATGTTCTTGCATTGTTTCAAAGACTGAAGTACTATCCCTACACTCACGAATGGCATCAAAACATGATGGTATACTAATAGGTATACTACTACAGAGTTGTTAGTGATAGTCGAATTTAGTACAGTAGATAGATTGCCTCCAGTACTTCAGAGATCGTTAAAACTTGACTCCTCGGTCTGAGTTATCGCTCGAGCTTTGGAAATAAAAATTGTGGCCAGTTCTCATGGTTGCAATTCCACTTTAGCCGTTGTGTTGTGCTATTACGGCTGTAGATGCTACAAAGACCAACCCCGCATCATAGACATCATACTATTCACCAAAACCCACACTGTCGACAGTACAAAGAAACTGCAGTAAATACATCTCAGCACGAGTGAGGATACCAGTTGCTAAAGCCCCGATAAATACGCATATTCAATCACGTGACCGCTCAATTCTACAATTCCACCAATGTTTTAGCAACTCTTTCTGTACTGGAGCCAAGAGCCTTCAAGTAGATATATATGAGATAGCAAAGAAGAAAGTTCTATATTTTGGAAATACTCAAAGCGCAGAGTTCTATACTTACTCTTTTACATACACTGGTAAAGCTCGTCCTTTACCAATCCTCGCTTGACACTTGGTGCTTGGCCTTGGTGATGGGAATGCTGTACATCGATCGAACCAATCATTTTAATTTAGTCACTCTTCTCAGGGTTCTCGTTTTGAAGTTCAGTTTAAAAAATTAGATGCACTGAACCTGTTCGAGCCCGTAGGATCTCTCGCCGTTGATCCGAAGACCAGAATTAAACGAGAGAAGGATTGTGACAGCAAGCTATCAACGCGTGCGGTTGACCGATCCACGGAATCCACCAAAGAGACTTTCCAACGTTCTCGCATACCCTTATTGAGATAGCTCTCGCACCAGGCTAACTATCACTACTTGTCTCCCTTACTTTACTTCAGCCTCATCGAGTTAGAATACGAGCTCGCTTCCCGAGCCAACGGGATGAATTACCAAACCACGCGTCTTTTGTTTTTCCTTCGGTCCGGTCAGCGGCAGCTCGCATCTCAAGCAGTTTCCTCTTATGGCGGAGCGAGTGTAAAAAGAGGAAGTTATGGCTTTTTGGTGGAGTGGGAGAATCCATCCTCTCCGGCGGCGTTCCGTGTACCGAGTCGTATCTGCTGTTGCTGGTTAAAAGGGTCAGCTTGGCTTTGGGTTTTATTGCTAGATTGTTCGGTTCATCCAACCTGTCCCATTAGAATATCCCTACAGATGCTGCCCTGCATTCGAATGTGCGGTAGGAAACGTGCCGGTAGAAAGCAGTTTCGCGGGCCAGGACGTCGACCAGCCAGACAAGAGACGGGACGGATACATGCGAGGCTTGCACTGGATGGAGTAAGGTTGTTAGCAGCAGCTAATAATCGAATATGGCACGGGAGTAGCGTAGTAGCATAGAGCATAGAGCATAGAGCATAGAGCATAGAGCACAGAGCGCGTAGAGTGTAGAGCGTAGACACTTACTTTTAGTTAGACCCGTAGAGCAGTAGCCTCACTGCAACCCTGTCTCACTCGCTGCTGATGGCCAAACACCTGCACCTGCGGGTCTTATATTTGACTGCCACTTACTCTATCCTCAGCTTCATCCCCCATCATGAGATAATCCCACCAAGTGCACGCCGTTGCATCGTCCGGTGTTGATATACTTTACAAAAGGCGCGTGCTCCGGACAGCTGATGGTTCTGCACGGAATCAACTGAAACCTTCGTCTAGCCTGCCCCATCTCTTCGATAAGGCCGAACCCCTACTATCGCTAATCGATAACAAATCCCACTCTTCTCCGACCCCTGACATCCCTAGGAATTATTGGCTTGTGACCGTGTAGGGTGAGATATTTCCTGAGAAAATTCGTGGTGAGGCAGTGAATGAGACTTTTCTGGAATTGCATCTTATCACTGAAGTACTGGCTGACCCGTCGAAGCAACCCATATGCAAGAGATTCGGTAGTCAAGTGGTGTGGTTCGAGATACCGACGCTCGCGGCTTTCTGCCCTACACGACTCACTCACTCACTCACTCCAGGATAAAGACTGGCATAACCACCGATAAGTCGACAAACCATCCCCGCTGCGACCAGTTTCGAGAGAAGAATCGCAGGTCTTCGGACTGGCAGAGACTCTCCATCCATTTCACGAATTGCTGCCCACTCAATTCTGCGCCTCATTAACTCATCAAGAGAGCAAATAAATCCGGGGATCGGCCGGGCTTACCCCGCGCTCAGTTGGAAACAACAACAGCACTTCACGTCAACAAACGCCTACATTCAGTGAAGACTGTGCAAAGGTTTAGTTTTCGAAAAGCCAGTCATGGCAAGTGTCGTGCCAGATACAAGCCTGGAGGCGGAGAATACTTCTCACCCGCTGATCGAGCGTTCCGCAGCCATTCCCATTGAGCCATCCCCAAAACTCAAAGGGCGAGCGAAGCTTCTACATGGACTACAACGAATCTCCTCAAGCCCAACTCTTGCGCAAATCGGTCGTAGGAGAGCCACGAGCAACCCGTATACCACAGGAAGAAGTCTTTCTTGCGTCAGCTTGGCCTCTCCAAGTTCTCCTCGAAATTATGACAATTCGTACTCCTCCCAATGCTCCAACGGCGGATACTCCACAGCTCCAACATCAGCGCCGCAAACACCTGGGTTAGATTCGCCGTATGGCATACGCAGACTGGAAAATGGGTTTTTTACACCGGGTACTTCGACGCCTACGAGTACGTTGCCACTTGATGTGAAGGCAATGGCCAGAGGTAGTTTGTCTCCCCTCTCGGCACCTTCGGCAATGCCAGAGATTCTGGAAGATTATTTTTCAATGCCAATTTTGGAATCCAAACCAGTCAGACGTGCTAACTTTGATTTCTGGGGGGAGATGCCACATGAGATCAAATTGACCATTTTTTCATACCTGAAGCCGAAGCAATTGGTACGAGCATCAATCGTGAGCAAGCACTTCCACAAGACATGTTTCGACGGCCAGCTTTGGACCCGATTTGATGCGTCGCAATTCCACATGGAGATACCGGCTGAATCTCTAGCTAAAATTATCGTCGCAGCTGGACCGTTTGTGAAAGACCTGAACTTGCGAGGTTGCGTCCAGGTGGAGCACTACAAACGTGCAGAAGTCGTTGCGAAAGCGTGTCAGAACCTCATAAATGCAACACTGGAAGGATGCAAAAACATCTCGAAAACTACTCTCCACACTTTGCTGAGATCGAATGAGAGATTGGCGCATTTGAACTTGACGGGCTTGTCGGCAGTCACGAACCAAACCTGTAAGATTATCGCACAATCATGCCCTTCGCTAGAGGCGTTCAATGTCTCATGGTGCACTCGTATGGATGCCCGAGGCCTGCGGTATGTCGTGGTGGGCTGTCCAAGATTGAAGGACATCCGAGCAGGAGAGGTCAAGGGATTCACTGATAAATCCCTTGACGTCTCCCAAGCCATATTTGAAGCCAATAATTTGGAAAGGCTGGAACTCCAAGGTTCTGACTTGACCGATGACGCTCTCAAAACCATGATCGTTGGACACGATCCTGAGATTGATATACTGACAGAACTTGCCATTGTTCCTGCCCGAAAGCTTCGACTCTTGAATCTTAGTCGCTGCAGCGGTCTAACAAGCGTGGGGGTCAAGAGTCTCGCGCATAACGTTCCTGATCTCGAAGGTCTTCAACTAAGCGGCTGTACTGCCCTGACTGACGCTGCCTTATCCGGCATACTGGCCACAACTCCTTGCCTAACACATCTCGAAATTGAAGAGATAGCTGAACTAACAAATACACTATTCGTCGATGATCTCGCTAAAGCTCCATGCGCACCAACTCTTGAACACCTCTCCATCAGCTACTGTGAAAACATTGGTGACACGGGAATGTTGCCCGTAATTCGCGCCTGTACATCTCTCCAAACGGTAAAACTAGACAATACCCGTATCGGCGATCTTGTTCTTGCAGAAGCAGCATCTATGGTCCGCACCCGGTCTTCACGAACCACTTGCTCGCGTTCTCGTCCTCGTATCGGACTCAATATGGAAGTCTACGATTGCCAAAATGTGACATGGACCGGTATCCGTGAAGTGTTATCAAGAAATTCCGAGGTAAAAAAGCCGACTGCTGGTCAAGAGGCAACATATCCGACAGAAATTATTGAGCTGAAGTGCTTTTATGGATGGCAAGATACGGTTAGGGAACATATGAAGAGAGTTCTTAGAGGTGATCTTCCAGCTGCCGGGAGGCTTGAAAGGAAGTGGGCGGAGTATATGATGGCCAACGAAGAAGCAGGTGCAGGTGGTGCTGGGGTGAGGAGAAGACGTAGAAGGGCCAGAGAGGCGCAAATGTTACATGCTGACGAAGAGGAAGGTGGTATGGGAATGGGAGGCATCGGACGGCGACGACGGGCTCGTAGTAGCGGCTGTGCTATTATGTGAAAATTGGATAATCGACGAACTCCTATTTGGATATGGGAGTTTATGGGATACGGTATCATGGAACTGGCGCTTATAGGAATTCTGCATTAAAGGTAGATCGTTTGGATTACATTCAATCTTGGAGTCAGGATCGACGTTGGAGAACATTGGAAGGCAGGAAAATACTGGTTTTACAACCACTTTGTTGTTACATTACATCACTACAAATTTTATCGAATATACAATACACATGACCTTTCTTCCCAATGACCAAATCAAAGCCTCACTGTTTAGCGCATCAAAATTATTACAAGAAAATATGTAGATATACTAATGCTCCACCACCCCCTTTTTATCATTCTAGCTAAGCGAGTCATTGATCTCACCGCCCAAAATATTCTGCCGCATTTTCTCTTCCCCCTCGAAAAAAAGTTGAAGCAAGACTTCCGCGCCCCGCTCAGCTCACCTCCACCACCAATTCGAGAGCCTACTATCACAAAACATGGCGCCCTCTACAAAAACCAAGGACGATGATTTCGTGTTCACGTTATCGGATAACGAAGATGAAGCCAATGCTCCCGAGGAAGAACTCGCATCTCCTCCGCCCTCCAATAAGAAGCGAAAGCGCGATAATACAGCTACTGACAGCACCGGCAAGAAGACCAAGAAGAACAAAAAGGATAAAGCAAAAGACGACGAGCCGGCTGTCGAAGCTCTTGGAGGAGGAGAAGGAGAGGGGATATGGGGACAAAAAGATGAGGATGATGGAGCTATGGACTCAGAGTTTGAATTCATGCTTGAGGCAGATGGAGATGTAGAGAAGGACTTTGACGGCTGGGGATTTGAGGGAGCCAAGAAGGGGTTGGTGACGAAAGGGGGGGATAAGCGGGCTGTAGACATTGACGAAATCATCAGGAGGAGGAGGGAGTTGAATGGGGAAGTTGTTCCAGACGAGGATAGCGATGATGCTATGGATGATAAATCAGAGCTTCAAGAGGAGGACTTGGAGGGTCTGGATATTGGAGATGAATATATGGCTGAAGATGGTTTCGGAATGGGTGTTGGTGAGGATGAGGAGGAGTCTGGTGATGAGAATGAGGAGGATAGTGATGCAGAGGAGGAGGGTGAAGACGGAGCTGAATCTGATGAGGAGGGGTCTGTTGCTTCGGCAGCTCCACATCCTGATGACGAGGCTTCAGAAGGATCTTCAGACGAAGGGGAGAAAGATGAGGATCCGGAAGAAGCAGCACGCCGAGAAGCATTCTTTGCACCCGAAGAGAAGCCTGTCAAAGGAGCCAAGCCAGCAGCCACAGCAACATTTCAGACCATGTCATTGTCAAGACCAATTCTGCGAGGTCTTTCTGCTGTCGGATTTACAAACCCTACGCCCATTCAGGCCAAAACCATACCCGTTGCCCTACTTGGAAAAGATGTTGTTGGTGGAGCTGTCACCGGTTCCGGTAAGACTGCTGCTTTCATCGTGCCAGTTCTAGAACGTCTTCTTTACCGACCAAAAAAGGTCCCAACCAGCAGAGTCGTAATTCTAATGCCGACCCGTGAATTGGCTATCCAATGTCATGCCGTCGCCACTAAGCTTGCATCCCATACCGATATCAAATTCTGTTTGGCAGTTGGAGGTCTCAGTCTCAAAGTCCAAGAAGCAGAACTACGTCTTCGTCCAGATGTTATTATTGCTACGCCAGGTCGTTTCATCGATCACATGCGCAATTCTCCAAGTTTCACGGTTGATACGCTTGAGATTCTAGTACTTGATGAGGCTGATCGAATGCTGGAAGCTGGGTTTGCGGATGAGTTGAACGAGATTCTGACCACAATCCCAAAATCCAGACAGACGATGTTGTTTTCTGCGACCATGACTTCATCTGTTGATAACTTGATTCGTGTCGGTCTTAACAGACCAGTGCGATTACTGGTTGATGCCCAGAAGCAAACCGTTATCACGCTGGTACAAGAATTCATTCGTCTCCGTCCCGGAAGGGAAACAAAGCGTATGGGTTATCTACTCTACCTGTGTTCGAATATCTACACCGATCGAGTAATTGTGTTCTTCAGACAGAAGAAGGAAGCTCATAAAGCTCGAGTTATCTTCGGACTCACTGGATTAAAGGCCACTGAGCTCCACGGAAGCATGAGCCAAGAACAAGTTAGTCTAAACCCCCTTCCTTACACTTCCACAGGAAATTGTACTAATTGCCATTTATAGCGTATTGCAAGCATGGAATCCTTCCGTGATGGCAAGGCCTCCTTCCTCCTCGCCACTGATCTTGCCTCCCGTGGTCTCGATATCAAAGGAGTCGACACCGTTATAAATTATGAAGCGCCACAATCTCACGAAATCTATCTCCACAGAGTCGGACGTACCGCGCGTGCCGGTCGTTCAGGTCGCGCATGCACTCTCGCCGCCGAGCCGGATCGTAAGATCGTCAAAGCAGCCGTCAAAAGCGCTCGTGCTCAAGGTGCTAAAATTGCTTCTAGAGTGATTGAGGCTTCTGAGGCGGACAAGTGGGCGGACAAAGTGACTGCGATGGCAGATGAAATTGAAGAGATTCTTGCCGAGGAGAAGGACGACAAAGCGCTTGCTCAAGCTGAGATGGAGGTGAAAAAGGGTGAGAATATGATGACCCACGCACAGGAAATTAATGGACGGCCTAAACGCACTTGGTTTGAGAGTGAAGCCGAAAAGAGAGATGCTAAGAAGGCGGGAAGAGCGGAGTTGAACGGAATAGAAAGTATCCTGAAAAAGAAGCCCGGGAAGCTAAGTGGCAAGGATAAGAAGAAGTTGGAGGACCATGATGTTAGAAGTGAAGGAAAGGTGTGGAAGAAGGGAAGAGCAGAGAGAGACGGAAAGGGTGCATTAGAGAATGTGAAGCAGAAGGGACGCGGTGGGAAACCCGTTGTTAAGTCAAAGTCGAAGGGTGGGCCACCGAGCAAGTTTGGGAAGAAACGTTGAAGCGTGGTAGATAAATGACCAGGGAGATGTGAATAATAAAAACGTATTGTTTCAAATACAAGTATTAAGTTTTGGAGACACGGTCCTGAATCTGAATAGCTCATAACTCATATCGGAAAGTGATCCACGCATTCGGAAAACATGCACTGAATCTGACGTAAGTGACATTACGTTATATATTAATATCACGCTGCGTTGGAGGATGAACGGAGATTCAGAGGTGAATGAGGAGTATCATTGTCTAAAGTTCTATCTGGTAGCCCAAGAACCTCGGTTTTGGCTCCACCCATCCTCCTACTCTTTTCCTGTGGCTTTTCAATTTTTTCCCTTCAATTTATACTCTTTTTCTGGATCTGGGGCGTTCTGGAAAATCAATGGGGCAAGATGTAAACAGCAGATGCTTGATGAGGGGCAAGAGGGCAAAAACGACCTTGGGAGAAGTTAGCTGCGGTATTTATTGGGAGAGAAGTATTAGAATGTGGAACATACCCTCCTAATCCGTGACTGCATGCGAATGTGAATGTGCGCAGACGAGATGAAGCGCGAGATTTATAGGACGCAAACGAACATAAGAGCGTAGACGAGTATAGAAGAGACTAGTGAAATCGTACAAGTGAACCCGAACAGTGGCGATGCCGAGAGACCAGCTATGAAAGCAAACTTGCTAGCCGTCTCGAACCAGCTTGGTATGAGGTTTAGTTTATGCGAAGGGTGGAACTTCGCCGTCCAACGCAGCCAATTTGGTGAATATGACATTATCGAAGAACTTTGAATCTGGGGAGGCACGAGAACTACGTGAAAACCCCTTCAGGACAACTTCTTCATCAAACCAGTACTTGCGGAGGAATTTGCGCTTCCAAAGGAAGTCATCATCAACTTCCTTGGCCTTGCCTGCGGGAGCGATGACTTGGATAACGAGAGAGTAGAGGTAGTACACACCACCGGGCTTGCCACTGAAGGGAAAATCTATTAGCCGATGTGATTAAATAGAGGAGGGAGTGGGAGATGAAGGGAATGGAGAGGCACATACTATACGTCATTATCGGGGTTGGGATTGATCCAAGAATACCCATCACGTCCAGCATAGCCTGGTGAGCAGCATTGGAGAAGACGGTCAAGAAGACTACGGCCAATTCCCTTGCGAAGGTGGTCATGACGAACAAACACCTCGAGGTTAGCGGTAAGTCTCGAACGACCACTGCGTAAACCATTAATGCCATATGCCCAGGTACGTGCTACAGAAAATCCCAGAATGGTCTCGTTTGGAGGAATGGGAATGTTTTGACCAGCGTGAGTGGTATACTTAGCGGGAGCTCGTCCACTAACAGCGACAAGGAAAGGTAGTTTTTCCTCCTTGGAGATTTTACCCAGTTGCTTTATGATTGCTTCCGTTACTGGCTCTACATCCTCTGTATGGTGGGTATTCACATCTATTTTTCTTCAGCCATGGTTCTTGGACACAAAATTTAAATCATTATAAACTTACAATGATTGTAAATTGCCGCAGTTTGAGCAGCATCCGAAGGTTGGGCAGGTCTCAAGTAGATATCGACGTCAGGGGCAAACTCGTGTGTACCGAGATCCATATGCTGGATATGGCCACTAGGAACTGGGACGACAGTCATAGCGTCTCGTTTCGCTTTGTCTTTCAATTCGCGCTCATTGTACTGGAAAGCAGCGTTCTCGGAAGTCTGGAATAAACTAGCATCTTGATCTATCGACGCTTCTATATCTACTCTTATTCAGCACTCGAAAGTTTCGACTTTTTGTGTCACTTACCAGCTATGGTTATATCGTGTGCATATTCAGATTCCAGGTCAAAGTTCTTGACTGGACATTTACCGGAGATAAAATAAGGATCCCTCAAATCAAAATTAACCTTACCTTGTGGTAGGTTAGGCTGCCAATCTGATACTATATATTCATTCATATAACTAGTATCAAAGGTCTTGCGCTCTTCCCAATCGCAAGCTGCTGGACGCCAGGAGTTATCCCAATCAAGAAGCTCTTCGGCAGGGTCTTTCCCCTGAGTGTTGCGGACAATTTCCTTGCCATTAGTAGCAACTCCTTCGTCGCTGATCTTAGCATCAAAACTGTTAGAGCAGTCGTTTGAACCTGAATGTCCCCAACCCTTGTGGATAAGATCCCCTGTCAACTTCTCACAACTGAAAGTAGGAACCAGAGCAACCTCTGCAATAACCGTATTGAGATTGAAAGCCGCAGGCTTGGTGCCCCAGCCACCAGAAGAAACAACGCCACTAGAGACTGCTCTCTTTGGCTGCTCGGGCATTCCATTCATGGCAACATTGTTTATAGCCAGGATTTTATTATCTGCAATCTGATTTTGGGTTTTGTTAGTGCTTTGAATACTGGTTTGCGAATGTGTCTTAGAAGATGTAGACGCTTTGGTAGAATTTCGCGTCGCCAACAATTCTTTGAATTTAGCGACCTGGGAGTTGATTTGCTGAGCTCGAAGGTGATTCATTGTATTGAGATTGGTTGCTGATGCTTTAAAATGCTTGCTGGTAGTATCAGACGGATACGGGTCAGCGGTAGTGGGTATCGATGTGAGTTGGAGCGGCTTTGGCAAGATGGGGAGCTTTGAATCAACATTTAGAGGAGCCAGGGCAACAGGTTTGTTGATCTGTTGCTCAGTGACTTGTAGAAAATCGACCTCCAGCGCAACTGGCATCACCTTAGCGGTCTCTAACACAATGAGGTTTGGTTTAACAACCGAGGGCTTAGCCACCATAGGTCCTACCTCAGCTTGGTCAACCTTCTTTATACTGGACTTTGGTAGATGTTGAGAAGTACTTGTTTTCGCCCATCGGGAAGCAGCCAAACCAGGGCGAGCTTTGATTGCGGCAATAACCTCCTCTGGAATACTTTCAAAAATTGCGGTATCCGTATTTTCACACAGATCCTTGGATGCCAAAGGAACTTTGGGGCTTTTGGGGTAATATTGATGATAATGAGGAGCAGATCCAGATGTTTTGGCACCACACAGATCATCAGACTCCGCATTAGAAGTCTTATGGGGGTGGAACTCGGCAGCCTCAGGGCTGAGAGAACGACCACGTAGACCAGGATGACATGTCTCGGCCGTGTTATTTCTATCAACCGCCTTGGGGCCTGGAATCGGATATTCTACACTGGGAGCAGCAGGGTCAAATCCATCGTTGGCGTTAGGAGGTGATGGCGGAGGAGTTGGAGTGAAAGCAGATGCTTTCGCATTTAGTTGCATAGGAGATGGGCTGCGGATAGGTGGGTCGAAAGATCGTGCCTCTGGGCTCAGCTTGCTCAATTTCTTGTATCGTTTTCCATTATCATCCGGGGTAGTATCCTTCTCCTTTAAGAAAGTTTGGAAGCTTGCCTATGTAGTGTGTTATTAGTATCTTGAGACGGGAAAAATATAAAGGTTACTCACAGGACCTTGGTTGACATCAACCTGAAAATGACTATGACGACCAACTGCAATAACTTTGCCAGTGGGTGGCTGACGCCAGTTATTGCCATGAGTAACAACGCTAATTTTGTTAGCCTTATTATTATGTGGTGATCGTAGAGTTCACTTACGGCCCTTCAGCTTCAAGAGCAGCACGATTTGCGACAGAGTTCTTCTTCACAGCCAGATCTCTCTGGTTCTTTTGCTCGAGCCAGGCGCTATAATCAGAAATTGAGGTCAAACCACCGTTATTCGGTAGCAGAGGAAGATACCTGGGGACTATTAGCATCCAAAAATCTTACCGGGTGTTTTGAATTTACTCACACTTTTTCGGGCAGTTCTTGTCTAATGACAGACAACTGGGAAACATCAGTGTTAACTGAAACAGCTTGAACGCCGATAGTGCTATCTACTAAATCCTTAGCAATAGCTTGTGGTGAGCTAGTTTTCGAGGTTTCGGCAATAGCATGATGGTGAGTCTTGGACTTCTGTACAGATGAGAAATTTCGCAAATGTGGTGGGATATAAGGAGTTTTCGCTTTTTCAGAATCAGCCTCCAAGGTGACAACCTTGGAAATTGTAGTCAGTATGTGAGATGCAATCTTCTGTTCAAAATCTGGCTTAGGAAAGATATGAAGGTCGGCTTTCTCTTCAGAGCTCTCAGGATCAAGAATCCTACTTCCTGGTGCATTTCCTTCCAGTGTATCAACAACAACCTGGAGGTGCGGAGTAACTTCTTTCTGTCTGTTGGCTTGCTGGAGAGTGGAATCAGCAGCTCCAAGGCTGAGAGAGCGAGTGGGTGTGATATTTCGGTTGATGTGGGGAGCTGACTCTAAAACATTGGGGCTGGTGGAGTGAAGAGAAGCCTCATACTCTCTTAGAAGCTCATTCTGGCTAGGGACAGTTGATAAGTTGTCATGGTAGATAGAACTAGTAGGAACAGTGATCTGCTTTGGGCGGGGTTTGAACTCGGCAGCCTCAGGGCTTAGAGAACGTGTAGAAATAACTTTCTCCTTCATGACAGAAACGAATTCGTTGGCTTCAGGACTGAGAGAACGGGTAGATGTATTAAGTTGACCGGAGAAAGCTACTTTACGTGCAGGTGCCTGACCCCGCATATGAGGTGGAATATAAGAAACGTCAGCGTTTGATGCGATGGATTGGCCACGGGATATGACAAGATCAAGAACCTTGCTTGCATTTGGACGTGGGTCAGGAGCCTCGATAGAGTATGGGGAGAACGATGCCTTTGATTCTGACTTTGAGCCGACCAAATTATCGTTTGAGCGCCTAGCTGTAGCTTCTGGTGAGGTGCTGCTAGACTTGTCGGGGTTATAAGCGTTTCGTCGTTGGGAAAGTAGCTTCTCAGTCTTATTATCCACAGAGATCTTTTCTCGTTCTACTTGGCTCAACATGTGTCGATTATGAGGAGCCCAGCGAGAAAGATGAAGACCATTCTTGTCCTATAAAGTTCCATGGTTAGCACTTAGTCGCACATAGTCGCAGACACGACAAGAACAATGAACAGACAGCAATTAAATAAGTAATAGGAATAATGAGTTTACCTACTGGATCATAGCCCTCACGAGTCTTAACATAAAATTGTGATCTCTCCTTGGGTGGTGGCTGGCCTTCACCATCCCATGGGACATATAGACTCTTAGTGGTGGTCATGTTGACAAATTGGTATTCGATGAGAGAAATTAATGCCGTAAAGACTTGTGTTTTCAGATAAAAAGTGATTGTGTGATGCGAAAGAGGAAGTGTAGTGTCTAGTGACAAATTGCAACTCAGATCAAGGAATTGGGTATGAGAAGATGTTGGTGGTAGGGAGGAGGAGAAAGAAGCTACGAGATGGAAATATCTCTGTGGGCGCCACCCAAAACTTACTGCAGTCGCCTGGGCTTAGTATTGTGACCTAGCGAGGTTATTCCAAGAAGTGAATCCGGGGTAGATAGAACAGAAAAGTTATGGAAGATAACAAGAACTCATCCTAGCGATTCTCAAGCTATAGCGACCAGTAGCTGGGTGATTATAGCCCCATAAAAGTTCTTATTCGTAGAATTCAAGCGTTTATTTGTTGTCGAGACTTGAAGGTAGTGTTTGTAAGTTTGACAAATGGGAAAGTAGAGGTAGGTATATGTTGAGATCTAAATGCATGAACCTGGAACTTTCTCAAACAATCAACAATAAATAGTCAATACATGAATCTATCTTATCACTATAAGTACTCCAAGTGTACCAATACAATAGAGCTACAGTACCACACAGCGCAAAGAGGAGTGAGAGTCACGGACACACATGTACCATGTTGGTGTCACGTGACGCTAAGTATTTAACAGGTTTTATTTATCTGCTAGATTTTAAAGTATCACTACTACTTGCTCTGTGTGCCAAATGTCAATATGCTATCGATACTCCGAAAATCGAGGCTCAAGGACAAGGAGATGAGAATTCTGATGCTGTAAGGCAAAGAGGGAGCTGAGGAAAGCAGGAGTGACAATCGCTAATAAAAACAGCGGCCTCGATAATGCAGGGAAAACGACTATAGTTAAGCGGATCATGGGCGAAGACATCAATACAGTCAGTCCCACGCTGGGGTTCATTATCAAAACTATTGACTATGAAGGGTATGAGCGTGCCTTTGTTCACTAGATATCTTTTGGCTAACAATATGGAAGATACAAGCTTAATATCTGTAAACTTATATTACCAGACCTAGTCCTTGTTATGCTAACCCATCTTAGGGGACGTTGGCGGACAGAAGACACTACGATCTTATTGGCGAAACTACTTTGAAAAGACGGATGCGTTGATATGGGTTGTGGACGCAACAGACCGACTGAGAATTGACGATTGCCGAGATGAACTGCACGGTCTTTTGCAGGAGGAGGTTGTCTACTGAAGCGTCTTGGCTCGTTTTTCATTGCTAACTCGATTTTTAGAGGCTTTCTGGAGCGTGTCTACTAGTTTTTGCCAACAAAACCGATGTGAATGGGTGTATGGACCCTGAAGAGATTCGCAACGTGAGTTGAGGCTCTACGAGACGTCGTTGGAAAATTATGGCCAAGTATCAGATCCGACTAACCGGATACAGGGGCTCCAACTCGACGCGATTAAAACACATCAGTGGCACATTATTCGGTGCAGCGCAGTTACTGGCACAAATCTGCAAGAAGGGCTGGCGTGGGTGGTGCAAGATGCAAAGAGCAGGCTATTCCTGTTTTAGATGCAGACTCGTAGCTCGGACACAGGAATACTATATATCACAATGCATCTATCTGCCATGCTTTGCATGACAGCAATGTCACTTGCAGCTCCACGATAGCGGCCACTAGGCTGGACAAAGAATCTGGCGTAAAAACCGCGTAGGGTCTGGTCCTGTTCGAATTCAATTCATCATCGTGATGCAGGGATCTCGCTTCTGAGCTGTGTTGGTGCTACTGGGACACTAGAGAAAGTAAACAATGGACTGGATGGGTGGGAATCTGAAAAATGCCTCGGAAGCCGATTCCAATCCCTTCATAGTGACCGCTGTACCAGAGTGCCGGGTCTGTCTGAAACTACTAAAACATCGTGTAGGTCGTAGGAATGGCCAGTGTTATTTATGTAGGTAAGAATCGATGGGAAAGCGCCAGCCAGCAGCCTCAATCATAGCCAAGCGAGAAGTCCAACATCCCTACCGTACCTTACATGCTCCGTATACCATAGTGACTACCTCCATCAGCACCGTACAAGGACCCCGCTGGCCGATGTGATTTGTTTTTGCCCAGTGTTGTGCCCGTGCTTCCAATTGTTACATTATATAGCCAGTATTCACCCGTGTCGCCATGTCGTCCCTCGCCGATGGTTCTGAGGACGTGACAGAATTTCTTAAGGAGATCAAAGGACTGGGAGAACGGCGCGACGAAGAAGACGAACTAAGAAACAAGAGACTCGAGGAAGAAATATTGCAAGGCAGAAAAGAACGTCAGGCCCGTCGTGCAGGTACACAACCATCTATGCTATTCTCCAGAATAATTGTCTTGATGAATCGGTTTAAAAGCTAACTTCGGTCTCAGAACGCGCGCGCTCGATATCTCCCACAAAAGTCTCACCTGCGACCACTCCTACTGCATCGAGAACATCTGTCGCGAAATCTAGTAGCTTGTCCGAATCTCTATCGCATACAATCGACCCCCCCGAAGGACGCGAAAATCGACGGGACGTTGGACTTGGGGCGTTTGATCAGATATCTTCTGCCTCACCAAGCGGCTCACCCACGAAGGAAAAATATTATCCGTCCGAGGGCAATAGTGACCTAGCCGACCAGGGTACTAAACGATTGTCATCAGCAACAGCCTCCCCGTCCAGCGCAATGCCCCCCAGAAACCCACCTCTTAGCTGGCAGAGACGTCCGAACTCTCAAGCATCCGACAGGCCAAGAACTCGTCCCTTATCAATGGTAGCTACAGAGAATGCTTCCCGGTCTCCAATACCTACGCCTGAGCCATCCCCCATTGCTTCAACAGAGCCATCTCTCTCACGCGACCAGATTGCACAGTCTCTAGCATCGAAAGACCCCGCATGGTTTAGACAGACTGCAGACAGAGGTGCCAGCTCTCCTGCATATAGGCGAAACCAAGTGGAGGATGAAGATAGGTCAGATCACGGTTTTAACTCAGCTAAGGTACAAATGCCAGGGATGTCGCGCAAGGTCTCAAAGGAGACGGTTACTATAGATACACCGGATCGTGCTGCAGCTTCTTCTCCGTCAAGAAGCAGTACCGGGCTCCTGCAGAACGCTTCTAGAAGCTCTGGTCTAGGATCTCCCGTTCCGATGACCAGCGCACAAAGATTCGATCCTCCAAATATCGACTCTATGTCTGAAGCTCGGAGTTTGGCCATGTCACCCTCACAGGGCCGAATCTCGCCAGAAAGACTGGACCGACCTCCGTCCCCTACAAAGGGAATGGGTGGTTTTGTACAAAGTGCTATGATGAAGAGATCTGATAGTGTCAGCAAAAGGTGGAGCGTTCAGTCGCCTCCAGGCCTCAACAGAGGCAATTCTACAGCTAGCAATAGACCCAACGATCCAAGTACTCCTTCAGGCAGCATTGTAAATTCCTCGAGAGGGTCCAGGCCAGACAGTACGAGCAGAGGTAACTCACCACGACCTTCGTCTCGTCCAACTTCGAGTCAAAGTAATGCTGCTGTCACACAAGACGGCAGACCAGGCACATCAAGCTCAATGAGAAGTACTATGACAGCATCTACAGTTAAGGAAGGATCTGTGAAACCTGGCTTATCTATCTCACACTCTCAAAACTCCAAAAATAACGCCAACGATGAAGAAATAACCTCAAAGGAGAGAAATTCGCAAAGCGAAAGAACACCACCGTCAAGTCCTTCCAAAACGATGGATTCAAGAAGATGGAGTCCTACGAAGGCCAGCTGGTTGGAGAGCGCCTTAAATAAGCCCGATTCTCCAAAACCAAAGACAGTTGTGCCACCTCCACAACAACCTTCATGGATGGCTGAAATCAATAAGGCTAAGGCTAGAGGTAGTGTGGACTTGGGTCGCAGTCCCAACAATGCTCCAAAGCATGATGTCAGCATTGGAGGGCTGATGAGATCGCCTCCCATGGGTAGTGGTGGATTAGTCACCGCAATGGGTGGTTTTCCTACAGGCTCCTCTTCTGGAACAACTCCTAATAGTCGCCCCCAAAGCGTAGCTTTCTCGGCCAAGAAGATCTCTCCTGCAAACGGGCCGCCTCCAATCACAAGCCCGAAGCCAACTTCAGCCGCTACGTTCCCTCCTTTGGGTAATAAGCCCACGCCTGAGCTCCAGTCCAAGAACGACTATAGAGCAAATCTAAAGCCTCGTCAAATACCTGCTGGTGGCCAGAAAGAGGAACCAGAATTCAAAAATGTATTTGGCCAACTCAGGCGGACAAAGACACAGAACTATGTGGCCCCAGACGAATTAAAGGGCAACATTACACGTGGGAAAGCAGCTCTCAATATTACCGGCGGTCCGAAGAAGACAGAACGCATCGATGAATTTAAGGATGCGATTTTAAAGAAGAAGGAGGACTTCAAGAAGGCCCAACTAGAGGGCAAAGGAGTTAAGAAACTTGAATCTACCCCAAATCAAGTATCAGACATTCCCGAAGCTCTTGCAAGGAGGCGCACCCTTGGAAAAGCTGACCAAGCCGCAACCCAGTTCAAATCCACTTCGACAAATCCTCCTTCATCTGCCCTAGATTCGGCTACAATTCCTTCTTTCAAGCCATCTAGTACGCCTTCCCAAACCCAAGCAAAGCATAATTTAGGTAGTAAGCTTGCCGGCCGGTTCAACCCAGACCTTGCAGGACTGCTAGCTCGAGGTCCACCTGCTACAGGCAGCGATCCATCAAGATCTACGAGCCCTACTACTAGCACAGAAATTCCCGCCACATCAGAAAGCTTACAACCTGGCCCTCAATTAAAACATATGACAAAATCCCGAGCCCGTGGACCTCGTAGAAACGCCCCTTCTGCAATGCCAAGCTCTGCCACTACATCTGAACCAGTAACCGATGTTAAAGCTTCTCCTAAGTTATTCAATGCACTCTCAGATACAGCAGATATGACAAAACCAAAAACCCCATTAGCAGTTACGACTGATGCCCCAAAAATATTCAAACTTGCATCAAGCATCCCATCAACCCCAAGTGTCGACACAGAAAACGCCTTCTCAGCACAGCCCTCATCTCCTAATAAACTCGATCTGAAGAGACGATCACAATTCCTCCAAAACTCTCCAAATAAGAGCAACAACGGAGAACCAAAGTTGGAAACCCCCAAGCCTTTGTCCCCTACCAAGAAAGCTAATAGCGTGGAGATCTCTATAAACCCCACAGAGTTGATGGCCAAACCGACAAGCATCAAAACAAACAAGCCTAGACCTGAGACTCCAGCCAAATCACCTTCCTTAAAGTCGAGCAGTCCTATCTCTGAAAAGCTTGTAAATGCTCTGCCGACAACGAAGCCACGACCCTCGCCACTTTCTCCTGCAACAGATACATCTGCCAAATCGAAATTCTTCGTTCCGGATAATTCTGAGAAGGCCAGTTCGGAATCTGCAGACAACCTTCGATCAGTCCCATTGTCTCCGAAAAAGACAACAACCAGAAACTTGGCATCTCAGGATCCCAAAACATCAGTCCTCGAAAACCACGACAATCAGCTTGGGAGTCACAGAACACAAGAATCTGGTCAGTCTCCTTCAGTAAGAAACGTGGCAGCCTTGTGGGATCGTCCCTTAAAAAGTGAAGCATCACCAAGGCCGAAAGCGCCGTCTCCCATCAAGCTACCGACACACGATGACGAGAAGGCAGCTTTGATCGGAGCTGGGCTACGTTCATTAAGTCCGGTCAAGGTCGGAGAGAATACCAAGAGAGTCACCCCGTCTGCGCGTCAACTTCCAGTACCTCCTAAAAGCCCTCTCAAACCCAGCAGCCCCGTCCTATCACAGTCTTCTGAGGCTTCGAAGCTGTTGACAGATTTCTTTGAGCCGCATGAATCACCGGCTGAGTATGTGACTGACACCGCGAAACTTCTAGACCTTCGACCTGACAGGTTGCCGGACATCAAGACGGTAGAGTCAGCTTTGTACCATTTCTCTAGCGATGGCAAGAAACAGCTAGTTTCGAGCCATCAAGAACGCCTACTCTTTGAAGCTAATATGTACATATGTATACACAACTTCGAAAACTCAAGTAAAAGGAAGCTAAGAGAGGTTTATTTATGGATTGGAGACGAGGTACCCGAAGCAGCAGCTGAAGATGCGCTTATTTACGCGCGGCGAGAGGCCAGAGGAGCTGGCGGCACTCTTATCAAGATCCAACAAGGGAAAGAAACCTCGGAATTCATCCAGGCTCTTGGAGGTATTATAATCATCCAGAGAGGTATTTCTAATAAGTATGACTCGCTCTCCCCGCATATATTGTGTGCTCGAAAACATCTTGGCCAAATTGTGTTTGATGAGGTAGACTATTCACCTACGAGTCTTTGCTCTGGGTTCTCCTATTTAATTTCGACCCCGTCTGGGAAATGTTTCCTGTGGAAGGGCAACGGTAGTGGAATGGAAGAACTCAGTTGTGCGAGACTCATTGGGATGGATTTAGGGGTCATGGGGGACATTGACGAGGTTGGAGAAGATCAAGAACCGGCTTCTTTCCTTCAAATATTTGGTGATGGAGCCAAGATACCCCAGTCAGCGAATCACTGGAAGATGAAACCAAACTACGACAAATACTGTGCGCGGCTATTTTGCGCGAATTCTACAGCCAAGTCACAAGTATGCTATTCCAACTTTAGGCTCTAACATTGGCTAACTTTCCAAATAGATTGTTGAAGTTGCTCCATTCTCCCAGTCGGATCTCTCACCATATAGCATATACATTTTGGACGCATTCTTTGAAATGTACATCATCGTTGGTTCAAAAGCTCAGTCTCAATACTTAGCTTTTCACAACGCACTCACATTTGCACAAGAATACAGCATTCTTGCTGCGGGCATGGAGGATCGCCCTCATGTGCCCATTACAACAGTCGTCTTAGAGGGTATTCCACGAGACATGAAAAGCGTCTTCAGGAAATGGAGAGATAATTTGACGCCGACGATCATGACACCGACAAGCCCAGGCATACGACGGGGGAGGAGTCTAAGGGTTGTACCTTTAAATGCTGCTCTAGAAGCTACGAAATTGGGGTAGTACTTTATGCTATACAAACGAGCTTTGATTTAGGAGATTGCTGGCTGGGCAGTATGATAATTTTGATGACGTGCTATGTAGATATTATGTCCCGTCTCTCATTAGCGGCTGTTGAGAGTGGTAGAAAGAATGCATATGATTTCCCATGAACTATTAAATAATGCAGATTCTCTTCGGTAATTCTAAATCTTGAGAATTTTGCCAGATCTGACATTAACTATGATCTCCTAGTTTGAAATCCAGCTCCGCTCAAACATCACTGTTCGTATTTTATCTTCCCAGCAATAAATGTGTCAGTTGCAATATGCTCGAGCTCTACTTCTCTCGATGTTCTTTCTCCGATCTTAATCAGGGTGAACAGTTGAGAATTAATATTGATGCTCCCGTGAATATTATTATGTAAGTCCTCGGCTTTCATACAAAGCATAATGATTGGTTCGATCGTACAATTGCCAGTGACTGGGGTAGGCACCAAAACTCAGCCACCTTATGTAAATAAAGCGTAGCTCAAATGCTTAATATTGAGGCATGTACCGCAACGACACAGATGTTTCGCAGTAAACTCCACTTGCATGATAAAGTGGTGCAGGTAATGAAGCTCCGTAGCCTTCTGTGTCCGCGTCGCGTCAGTCACCGCAGCTCAGTGAGGCTGGTTTCAACGCTTATTTTTTTTTTGTCAGAACGATCAAACACATAGCAATACTTCTTTGCTGTGCCGCAATTGCTTGCCTAATCCTTCGAGGAAGCACTTCATAATTCCTGACTTCTGACTATTTCACTTGATACCCTTGATTAGTTCTTATTATGTACTTATTCTAATCAGTTAACTTGGATTGTTACTATAGAGCAGTGACTAGTGGACAGGATGCTTACAGAAACGCAACTCGAGAAGCAGAAACCGCGCAAAAGACAATGTGGACCAAAAGTGCGGTCTGGATGCAAGACATGCAAGTGAGCATCTCCCACACCGTCTTGTTTGCTCTTTTAACTTTTTCCTAGAATACGGCATGTGAAATGTGACGAAACCCAACCGTTCTGTAAAAAGTGTACTTCAACAGGTCGAAAATGCGATGGCTACGGCTTCAATGCCACAGTGTTACAAAGCCAGACCTTTTCCATCCTTCAGCTTAAACTCAACAATATGCCAGGCACACCCGAAGAAAAGCGCGGCTTCAGTTTCTTTCTACAGAAGACCGCTCCAGAATTATCAGGCTACTTTACGACCGAGTTTTGGGGACAGCTCATTGTACAAGCCTCTATCGCTGAGCCCTCTCTTCGTCACGCACTGATTGCGTTAGGATCACTGCATGAGGATTTCACAAATAGAAGGCTAACATATTCGCCCGGAGATCACGCGTTTGCGATTGGGCAACATAATCAAGCTATCGGCCATTTGAGGAAACTGCTGGCACGAGGTGACTATGCTCCGGTTACCGCGTTGTTATCTTGTCTTCTTTTTGTGTGCTGTGACTCAATCAGAGGGGCTTTCAGTTCTGCAATGGTGCATCTGCAGAGCGGGATGAAAATCATGAGAGATATAAGGAGTAGGGTTACACCTTGTGGTCCAGAGGATGAGTATATGATTGAAAATACTATTGCGCCAATTTTTGTGAGACTCACTTCTCAGGCAATTCTCTATATGGATGCTCGGGCAACTACAGATCGGGCTGCATATTCTGCAGACTTGCAGATGATCAAGAAGGACGATATCCTTATTCCAGAGTCATTCGACACTCTGGAAACTGCACGCCTTGCTCTGGAAATGAATGTTGAGGAAGTTTTCCGATTTGTTTTGATGTGTGATGGACAAAAGAGGTGGAGCGATCAGCCACCGGAAGCATGGGAGTTACGAGATGTTTGCATACGAAATATTTCTCTATGGATTAGGGCTTTTGAGAGTTTCATGAACTCTCATAGCTCGAAAATGGATAGCAAACAGCTAAGAGGAGCTGTGCTACTGAAAATTCAAAATACGGGTATCAAAGTGATGGCTAATGCTGCGCCAACATCACACGAAGATGATAGAAGCCAGCAAGAAGTACACAACGACCCAGTGTATTATGCAAGACAAGAGGATGACTTTGAAACTATTGTTAAGCTTTCGAATACTTTGATTGCGGCTGCTGAACTAGATGCTAAACATGGGAAACCCAGTCTTTCCTTTTCAACCGATATGGGCATAATAGCACCACTTTACTACACATGCACTCATTCTACCAACAAATCTACCCGAGAAATAGCCTTAAAACTCCTATTACGTTGTCCAAGGAGGGAAGGTATGTGGGATTCCCAACGCTCAGCACAAATCGTGCGAGAGTTTTGGGTTTGTGAGGATAGACATAGGATGTTAGAGCAAGAATCTGGAGGAATAATGCCTTTGAGCGAGATGCTAGACTTGGAATTGTATGATGGCATGAACTGGGAGTGGAGTTGGAAAAGTCCAGAAACTACGGCAGCACCAACGGAGTCACCAACAGAATCACCACCAGTGGTATGGGCGGAGGCAGTGCAAGACGAACAATCCTGGTTTAGATCAGGTCAGTGGCCGGTTTTTGAGGAGTTTTGTAATGGCACAACAGGTTGAAGTATGGGAATGGGAATTTGGTGATAAATGTTCAAGCTGGGTTATCTGACCTGGCGCGACTTAAGTGGTCGACTACAAGTCATACAGCGTAGATGGCTTCTCGAACGTCCCCCGACTGAAGGGCAAGAGTGCGCGAGCTGGACAAGGTCAAAGCCGCCTGCACATCTATTGACACGTCTTACTGGGCGCTGTGCGAGAGTTTACAGTTCCCGAAGATGACGCTATGACCTCGGAATATTACAAAGTCGACGAGTAATAAGCAACTATGATGAAGTCCACCTTTGATAATTGAAGGCTTAGTATCTATGGCTCTTTATCCTAGACGCTTCTTGCAAGGACTGACAAAGCCTGTATATCATATCATGTCATAGTGGTCATAGATTGTGGCAGTACTGTATTGCAAAAGTTGTATTTATTCTCAAAACAATTTCAGTGCTGTCCGTACTTTACAGGGAGATCCTTATTTAGCACTTTTTGCATAGAACTATATTAATAGGCGGCTTTTGTGTATTGTAATACTGGAAAATGTCGAGGGAAATACCAATGCCTTTATCGTCTTAATAAAGAATTGGAACTATCCAAATTACAGTCCTTCATCCTTCATTCCATTCTTTGAGGTGGATGTCAAAGAGTCTGGAAAAGCTTATTAGTTGCGACTTTGCCTTATGTGGTAAGGCGTTCAAGGCTAACCTCGACGTCAAGCGTGATTGATATATAACTAGTTGGCATCACAAGCTCATCAATCATCTGTGAAACTTCACATATCAATATAACTGATTTGAGAGCTCTTTAAAAGTCACTTAGCATGTCATCCTGTGAAAATCAAGTGAGGTTGCCTCGATGAAGCATAGCACAGCGTGCACAGAGTGCCGGGGAGGCAAGCGGAAGTGTATCTCAGCAACGAAAAATTCTAGATGTCACCAATGCTTCAAGAGACAATTGAATTGCTCCTTGTCTGTCGGTGGCTGGAGCCTACCAGGATATCGGCAGCAGCGACGACTGGTTCCTGTCATCTCACAGGCGACTCTGCAACCTAGTCAGGAAGTCAGAGAAGAATTGGTTGCTTTGTATGTGCGGCATTTGCACAACAAGCCACACACTCTTTTTCATGAGCCATCATTGATGGAAGACGTCCGTAATGGCAGCTTATCACATAATGTGCTACTTGCGATACTTGGCCTCGCAGCTAGGTATGTTAGTAAAATTGATGGTAATAATAATATCACTAATATTTCATGCTATGCTAGATTCTCTACAGATCCAAGCACCCGATCAAGTGGAATGACATATGCTGCAGAAGCAAAACGTAGCTTAAAGGAAGGAATAGACGATATCTGTTTGCAAAACATCCAAGCATGTGTCTTGGTCGGAACTATCTGCTCGGCTGATGGTGATGTGGGCACAGAATCAATATACTATGGTAAATTTGTAGTGAGACATCCTATCTTGGAGTGAATTAATTGTTATGGTGTTTTACAGGAGTTGCAAATACTATGGCTCAGCTATTGAATATATCTGATGAGGATGAGAGCGACGACGCTATCATACGTGAAACAAAACGACGCATATGGTGGTCCCTTTACATGATTGACACCTGGAGCACTGCTAGCGCCGACCTTCCTCCACGTCTTTCCTTCCGTGGGTCAGGCCCACAGCTCCCCATGGACGAAAATGTGTTCTACGCGCTGAGACGAGGGGATCCACAACCAGATCCATGGGAGCCTGGACTGTGGTCGCACAATGTGGTTCTCGTACAGATCTTTAGGCGTGTTATTGAATTTAACCGCAGACTTGTCTTCAATTCTGAAAATATCACAACATCTATGGAAGAGGAGTCACAAAGGCTTGCCCTGGAGCTGGAGTATTTCGAGCGAAATCTCCCTGAAAATGCTAGATACTCAAAAGATAACCTGGCAGCTCGAATTGCCGATTCAACCGGGAAGGTGTTTGTCGCCTTACATATGGGATATCACCATTACTCTACCTTGCTCTATTATCACTATCTTGAGGATCACAAACCATCCTCTGCTACACAATCATTACTTTACATCAACCGCTGCAAATATCATGCAGCAGCATTCTCTGATATAGCACGTGCATCGCTGACTAACACTGGAGCCGAGACTGTTCATAATGCCGTCGGACATATGACTGTAGTCTCCTCCTCTGTACTTGTTCATACCCTTCTGTTCGGGGAGAAAAGCGAAATTGCAGAAGCTCGAGAGAGGCTCGAGGTGAATTTTCAACTCTTAGTTAAGTTGGGCGAATTCTGGCCAAGCGTTAAACCTCTTGTAAGCTATCACCGTTACAATCGGTGAACCTTTCTGCTCTTGAAAGCTCTGTACTCTATAGTCCTAACTAGTGACAGATCAACCGCCTGATAACATTCCAGAACTTTTGTATAGAGTCTGCTAGTCCTCAACCTCACAAAATGGATAAATGGATGATAAGATTCTTAATGCAGCATGCTCTTGCTCTGAACAGCAGGGAAGACACGCGGGGCGAGAACCTTTCATATCAAGAGACCCTACAATACACGATTCCCGTAAATGATGAGGAGCTAAGGATCCGGAGCCGCATCACGCAGGAGATTATTCATGGAGCGAAAGTGCCTTTAGACGATACCTGGAATTAAATCTTTTTGATCGGAATAAGTACTTCGGTGTATATTACAAGGTTCACTGACGATTTCTTCCTTTAAGACCTGCCTCACTGTACATATTATAAAGATATATTACTTGGATAACTCATTTAGTATTCATATATGAATCATTCACTGATTTGGCTAACTTGATAACGTGGCTAACTTGATAACGGTAAGGTTCTTGGAGCTCCAACTCAAAAACGTCTATTCCTCTCCATTACTAGCTATTGTATATACCTCGACCTCCGCGATCATTGTTCTTGCTGGAATTGTAACGCATATTGGGAAATTGCCATAGTCAGGCTCTTCGTTCGGCATGATACAAAACAATCCACTTCTGGTCTCATCACCATTTAGAATTCTTTCAGTACGCAAAACTCCCTTCTCCACATTATCAACACTCTTTTCTACGAAGCTCAAGATACCAGTAAATGGATCAGTAAGGGATTTAAAGGTCGCATTGAAACCCCATCCTATCAGTATGAATTTACCAGTTCCTGTATTGATAACCATACCTGCTCCAGGACCTGATTTCCCAAAAACAAAAGCGCGGTCGATTTTGACTTTATAATCGCCGAATTGTGCTGTAAATGGTGGTGTGCTGTCCTTGCCATCAGCCTCTATTTCGTCGAAGAAGAAGCCAACGCTGGAGCCTGGAACTTGTTGAGCATCTAGAACCAACTTTGAAACAGAGCCTAATAGCTTATAATGTCTGGTAAAAGGATTTGTTTCTGGCTCCAGTGTGTCAATTGCGAATGGGCTTGTCCCAAGGGCTTGGTGGCTTCCGAATGCTGTCCAAATTCTCCGTGCTCCATACTCGTCTCTCCGTTGCTCTGGAATAAATAGCACTTGATTGCGGTGTCTGTATTTTCCACATAAAGACGCATAGTCATTCAAGTAAACATCTGGTGCAATGAAATCTAATGATGGTGCAAATTTGTACCAGACATCAAGTACATTGCTTACTCCACCTCCGGAAGGGTAGTCGCCAGGGTCACCACCACCTCCCGCGATTACTGGGAAGTCGTTATCTGCGTCATCATCCACATAATTTTGCCAAACATTTGTGTACAACGGGAGAGCATGTTCCTTGCGTCCAGCGGAGGCAACCTGCTCCACGAAGATGGCATAGTGATAAGCCATAAAAATTTCATCGGCCTCTTTTGTTGCGCCAAAAACCTCGGCCCATGAGCGACCATTGGAATTCTTTAGAGAAGCCTGAAGATTTGGGAACTTAGACTTCAGGTTGGCATGGAGGCTACTCCATTCCTCGTCGAGAAACTTGGTCAAGCTTTCTGGGACTGGCTCATTGAATCGCCTCTCAGCCGCCTTACTTCCGTCTCGCGAATCTCCGAGAAGTCCAATCTCATTCTCAACTTGAACCATTATCACGGTATGCTCTTTGTCGACACGTTTGAGGTGTGCCATCAGCGCAGAGAAGGCCTTGCTGTCAGCCTTTTGGGCTTCAGTATGGAAAATGGATAAAACATCGCTGATTTCTAGCTTTCCACCTGCTTTTCGCAACATTGCACGAGGGAAACGTGAAGGATTCTTCTTGACCCATGCTGGAGTGTAAGTAGAAACTCCTTTTGGACACCATAATTAGTTTCCTTTTACTCGTGATGGCAAGCTGTAGATCTCACCGTTTTTGTATGATCCAAACCAGAGCAGAATGAGACGCAAGTCATGAGCTTTAGCTCCTGCGATTACAGCTTCTAATTCTGAGAAGTTGAATTCGCCTTCCCGTGGCTCTATATCTTCCCATGTCACAGAACCGAGCACGGTATTGAGGCCAGTATCCTTCAGCTTCTGCCAAACTGTGTCCATATACCGTGCTGAAGTCATTGAGGAATTCTGGAGCTCGCCGCCCAGAATGAGGAATGGCTTGCCATCGACAGTCAACTGTGGAGCAAACGTCGTTTTTTTTATGAAGGGAATTTGTGACACAGTATTGAGCGTCATGTCTCCCATTCTAGTAAGAGAATCGAAACTTGTTGATAGGAAAAGATTAGATAAATGCGGGAAGAAATGTGACTGAATGGAGCTTTGTATACGGGAAATAGCAATTGTTAAAGCTAGCACGATGAAGGGAACAGATTATTATACGCAGGAGGAGATTGCGGAGGCTTGTAATATACTTAAGGGAATGAGTTTGTCATCTCTTTATAGCACAGGAACTAGTTGGATTCTTCAAGGGTACTAGAGCGGGAGCAGAAATGGGGAAGCCAGAGTATTGCGAGCCTATGGAAGTGGGAGGTGAGAGGTGTGGCCTTGTTAATATAACTATAGCATACTGTAAGAGGCAATGAATGTCTGAGGAAACCCGATTCTCGGAGGGGCAAGGGGTGACTGAGTGGCAGCTAAGAGGCACTATGCGGTGTTCTGTAGGTAAATAAATTCTCAGACACGCTCTTGTATGAGCTTCAATTACGTTAACTCGCGTGACGTTTGGAGATGGGTATAAGAATTGATGTGGAATTGAGAAGTATGGAGCACACACCGGCAACAATGTCTCTTCACTGGTTGTTTACTCCGGCACTATTTCTTAAGGGAGGGGTGGAACAACATGGGGTATAACGAAGAAATCTGATTGTATGTATGTGCTTTCAACAATATTGACATTAACAGCCTGTTACCCCATCTTTACGGCGCTCCGGCACTGATTCCCCAGCCTTTGCCACACGGGAGTTTGGTGGATACGTTAACTTACTAAGAGCTTCCTCTTCACCGGGAATGCGTCATGATAATTGGCTCATTTACCGTCAAGGAAACACGAGGCCTTGCAATGCTACAACTGTAGTTCTTAGTTTTGCCCTTTCTTTCCAGTCCGGCGTTGTTTTCTTGCTATTGGCTCTTAAGCCGGACTTGCACTACTGTGCGTAAAATACACTAGGAGCAAGCTTCTAACATTATAGCCCGCGTGGTTTTTTCCGTTATTATTTACTAATTATAGTTACTGTGTCATGAAGGATATAAGGATAAAATCACCATATTCGCAGTGTTGTATCTCATACAGCATTAAAACAACAAGCGATATATGCATTTAATTGCTTCAGATTGTCCATTGCATTGATGGCATCTACCCCATGTTTTTCGCTACATATGTTTCGTCAGGAAGTTTTGAAAGAAAATCCGGACATATGACTTCTCTCATACGCTATGTTCGTAGCTCAGTTATATTTGATCTACGCACACCAATCAGGTTAAGTGACATTATCCAGTTATATATTGAAATGATTCTAAGGTGTTTTAAAGATGCTAAAACCTCTTCCCGCTTAGTATTACCCTCTCCTTGCGCTAGATTGCGTGTCTTATATTCAAGATCCTGGTTACTGTATGGTGACAAAACAAAATTTAAGATGTTCTATTATTCATGCGTGCCAATCATACTTTGTAATCCGGTCTCGTCACTAGTTTTCTCTTTCTCCTCACTCATATCCCCATACCCCACTCCCAACTCTCCACCCCAGATACCCAAGATCGACTCCACAGATATAGACATATTTTTATGCTTGCTCATTCACTTACTAGGTATTGCCTCGCTTGTTTATTCATAGTCCGCTTCGAGACTAACACTAAGAACAGGATATGGAGTTCTTAGATCCATCATGGGATGTTCTATATAGTTGGAAGACATACCGACCTAAAGTTCTTTCTGAATGTCTTGTTAATTGTCTCCCCAAATCTATCTTCTTCCTATTGTGCTTCTTACTATTGACTGCGTTCAAATCCAACATACAAAATGGTGAAAAGAGCCGATGATCTTACTTCTGTAGGAGACCATTATGGAGACAATAATGGGGTAGCAAATTCTGTCACGGATTCCATAGACAACCTCAATGTGCCCACAGTTACATGGTGGCGACACTCTGGCTTACTCAAACTATATGGCATGATGCCGATTCTCTTCTTGGGTGCCACCATAAACGGCTATGATGGGAGTCTTTTGAACGGTCTTCAGACAATGGATCCGTGGCAAGAGTGTAAGTGATATCTAGAAGGGTCCTCTAGCATGTTGTTCGTTCAAGAAGCTCACCCTCATAATAGACTTTGGCCATCCAACTGGTTCTAGACTTGGACTTTTCACAGCGATTCAAAATATTGGTGGAGTGTGTGCAATGCCGCTCGCCAGTTATTCTGCTGATCTCCTCGGACGACGTGTGGGAACATCCCTTGGTATAGTAGTTGTCTTTGTCGGTGTTATTCTACAGTGTAGGTTTTATTCAATCGTCAAGATATTTGCAAAACTAACTTAACAAGCTGTTCCTGCGACCAATCATGCCGCCATGTATATAGGAGGAAGGTTTCTGGTTGGATTAGGGTAATTCACAACTTTTAATGTTTGCAACGCGGAGAACTGATTCGAAGTAGAGCCAATATCACTCAGGGTAATGCCCCCTTGCTCATTATGGAGCTTGCACATCCTCAGCATCGTGGAAAACTTACCACTCTGTAAGTCTCCCACGCAAACTTAAGATGCCAATTACTTATCAATAACAGATACAATACGCTTTGGGTAAATATCGGTGCTAGAATAAGTAGTGTATTCAGCTGATAAGTTACTAGTATTTGGGTTCTATCATTGCTGCATGGACGGTTTTCGGTACAGTCAAGTACACTACAAATGCAGCCTGGCAGATTCCTGTCGCTTTACAAGCTCTTATGCCTCTTATTCAGCTTGTCCTGATCTGGTTCGTTCCTGAAAGTCCTCGTTGGCTGTGTTCCAAAGATAGAGGCCACGAGGCGTTAGCCATTCTTGTCAAGGTAAGCAAGCATGTTTAATGACGCAGGATCTGAACACATAGAAGGAGCTAATTCAAAATCGCTGAGCAGTATCATGCTAAAGGCGATGCCTCGGATCCATTTGTACAAGCGGAGTTCCATGAAATCCAGAATACTATACAGCTCGAAAAAGTGAGCGACAACAATAGCTGGCTGGACCTTGTTAAGACTCGGGGAAACCGAAAACGACTTGTGCTTATCACTCTCGTGTCATTCTTCTCACAATGTTCTGGAAATGGTCTGGTGTCATACTACTTACATAGCATCCTCGAATCAGTTGGTGTTACTAGCGCGTACAATCAATCTTTGATCAATGGGGGTCTGCAGATTTGGTCTTTTCTGGTTGCCGTCGGGTTCGCCTTCGCTGTCGACAAAGTTGGAAGACGGAAGTTGTTCCTGATAGCGGCAGTGGGAATGCTGATTTCTTTTACCATATGGACAGCGTACGTAATTCTAGACTTTATTTTGCGTTCACATACAGTTAAGCTAACCCGTTATCAGATGCTCTGCGGTATACGCCAAGACTGGAAGCTCGAGTGCAGGGAGTGCCGTCATTGCCATGATATTCCTTTTCTATGGTGTCGCTGGTTTTGCTTGGCCGGGTTTAACCATCGCGTATTGTGCTGAGATTCTCCCATTCAATATTCGCGCTAAGGGTCTAGCTCTCTCCGGAACTTTAACCGCCTGCGCCTCAGTGTTCAATCAGTATGGTGAGTCAAGGCCATATCTCATTCCTTTGCAGTTACTCATGGTGCCTAGTCAATCCTGTTGGTCTCGAAAAGCTCCAGTAGAAGTTTTACTTCGTCTACATTGGAATTCTTGTGTTTGAGTGCCTTAGTATATGGTTCTTGTTTGTGGAAACTAAGGGCCCTACCCTTGAGGAGATCGCACACCTGTTCGATGGTGACAATGCAATCGTTGGTACGAAATTATCCGTGGATGAGAAGATTGTAGAGATGAATGCGGATCATATCGAGATCTCAACCAAGTAAGATTTAAAGGCAAGTGTGTCCAATGAAGTAGGAAGAGAATAGCTTGAATTCTGTAGTTGAATGACTTTAATTCTAGTCCCAATCATTCTGATGATCTTTTCCTGTGAGTAATTAATCTGAATACTATAAAGAGAAAATGATAGCGAAAATTGAACTTTTAGGGGACTAGAAGTAGATCTGTCAATGTAGGCACTACTGTACACTTTTTGTATTCCTGCGTAACGTTGTAATCGTTCAAACTTGCAGAGCAAGCAATACCCTGACACACGGATTAATACTTAATCGAAAAGATCCAATGTTATCATCTGATTTATGGATGAAGGATCCACTGCTAAGTTTGGTGCATCACAGGACATGTATTAGTACACAACAGTACATTTCATTCCACCATGCCAACTTGGCCAAATTTGTAGTTCGAACTTTGTAGTAAGTACCCATTGTCTTTCTCGCTTATTTAAATAAGCGAGAACGGTGATGCCTCCTGAGTTAACCGTTTAAAATCCCTGTAGAAAGAATATATTGAAGGAGGTGTGGTACCAAATGAAATTTATTGGGAATTGTCTAAGAAGAGACACGACGCATCAATTGCAAATACATGCATGCGGACCTTCACTGTATACCTAGGCTATTAATAGCTCGTCCTCCGTGCAACGTTGACTTCCAGTCTGGAATCACTGTAGCGAAGCGAAAGATCAACGTTTGGTACATACAATTGATAGACTTTGAACAATGGTGACCACCTTCCCTGCAATAAGTTCAGCTATTTCTTTTCAGAGCGACCCATATCCCACTTTCCTCAACCTCATTTGGATACTCTTTTCAGCTCTCAGCCAAGGCCCAAGCTTAAACCCCTGGCACACAGAAGCGGGAAAAAATGGCGACTTATATCACCTACACCGTAGATCCTCTCATCTCTATTGGAAAAACAACGACCATATCCGAGCACTTGCAGCTTAAGCGGCTTGAGAATAGTTTAGTACCAATTTCCCACATCTTTGGACAAATCAACGTTGCGTATTTGTTGTTTTTCCACAGCACAGAGCCGCAATGCTAGCACTATCACCGTTCTGGAACAAGGCGTTTTACTTATGAACCCCAGTTCATCAAGAATGGGTGAATAACCAATGATTGCGAAGCCGGAGAGCCTTATACCTGCACCAAATACGAAGATGTGGTCCTATGGCCGCGAGGTGGCATGCTTGTTAAGTATGGTACACGTTCCCAGTACACCTCGCGAATCGATCTTGTGTTACACTTCTTCGCGTGCAACTTTTGCTTGATTATTACTGTATGCTGTTCTGCTAGATATCAAGAGTATGAGTTCTTCATTACGGAACGCAGCATTGGCTGGGATGCTTTCGTCTGTTTACAGTTATTCGCTGGGCGAGATGCCTTCGAAGACAGTTGGGGTTGGCCTGCCGCTGATCGAACTTCTGCCTACGCAAGCACCGTCTCTGGAATTAGCAAAGAGGAGTCCAGAGGATAAGAGGGCAATTACGAATACTTGTTACGAATGGACATTAGACGGGTTAGGTTAGTACATAACTATTAAGCTTTTCCAACCTGCGGAGAATCTGGTGGCTGTTCTAAACATGTGATTTATTTTGTTATAAATTTTTCAATTAACTATATACTAGGAGGTACACCGCTCTGTGCAGCTTCAGCAACTTGTCTCTTTACCATTGCCTCCGATGGCTTTCTATATGAGGGATGCGGACAGACTAGTATAGCCTACGATTGGATCACTGCATGTTATCCGTATCCCCAAACACAATCTGGTACCCCACCAGTCAGTGAAACATGGTGGTAAGTTATACTAATATTTCATTGACCTATTACTGCAACTCTCCATGACTGAATTCTCTATAGTCCAGCTTCAGCCCCAGCATGTGGCTACTACGCATTCGTCTACGATATTGGCCTGACGTTTTACAATTTTGGTTGCTCGAGAACAAGTTTTAGATCGACTGCACGACTAGTAGATAGCACATCTATTAATGCTTTGATAGGCGCATTTGGTGTGACTGTTACTGATATTTCGACCGCCAGCGATTCAGAGACTACATTTACTCCCACAGATACCGAAAAAAGTTACACATATACAGATGAAGCCACGGGAATAGCAGGATCAGGATCTAGTGAATATACAAATCCACCAAAAATCAAGTCAAATTCAAGGAAGAAAAAGATTCCTCTCGGACCCATAATTGGGGGAGTCGTTGGCGGAATCTTTGTCATTATTGCGATATCTGTATTACTCTTCTGCATCCGCAAGAAGAAAAGGGATAAAGCTGCAAGACATACAGACCAGCAAGCACAGCAAATACCGGCTGATCCTACCAGCGTATCTGCTTATCAAAGCCAACAGCGTTATTCAGAATTAGGAGTAACTGAAAAGCCACAACCACCAGCAGTAGCATATATGAATCCGGAAGCTTCAGGATATGGACGGCCGGCATCAGAGAAACCACTAGCAGGAGCTTACACGAACCCAGCCACAGCTACCTACGGACAGGCAGTACCACACCCACATGGCAATGAATTGGGTGATGATAATATCAGTATACAGAACCCTCCTCCTACGTACGCCCAGCAACCACATCATCCACATGCATTTTCTGCTTCCACACAGCAACAGTACCCTCCGAGCAACTACACCGAGCTCCCTAATAATGGGAGACAGAGTATCCCGCCCGTAAGTCCTGTGGGAACCTACAACTATTCTGAAAATAGTCCAGCAGGAGCGAGTACATATTCGCCAGGAGGCACCTTATCAAGCCTTGCGATTCAGACACCGACGGGAAACACGCAATCACCTTCGCATGAGTTGGGTGCAACGCAACAAGCTGGTCCTGCTGAGATGGCAAACGTCCAGCCTAGACCGCACGAGATGAGTGGGACGGGTGGAATTGCTAGGAAACCCGTCAGGCCGATCACCGGCATGGACATGAGCGGGAATCCTACCTCAGATAATTATCCTCACGAGTTAGCTTAATATAGAGGAGGGCAATATGATGCCTTAGTTCAGACTGCTTCTAAATTTTCATTGAGTCTACAGATACGCTCATCTAAAAGCAGACAAAAAGTATTTGGTATAGTTATCTAATTATCTAGTGAAACATAATGAAGTATCATGTGACAAGCTTAACGAGGTTTGGTTAGATAGGGGTATCTTTAATGATGCTTATTCTATGAATGATCTGGATTTATAGCTTTGGTTTTCATCTTCCCTTCCCCATTCCCGGGCTGTCTCTTCATGTCTTTTGCTTTCATCTCACCACCACCATCTCCTGTCTTGCCCTTTCCAGCATCCTTGCCATATCCTTCGACGTTCATTGAAGTCATCGTCTTCTCAATCAGCTGCACGGCTTCATGAGCTACGTCGCTTCCAACTCTCCACGTCCTGAGAGTCACGCCTTGAGCATCTAGCACATCCTTCGCTCGCTTCCATCTCCGCTTCCAGAGATCGAACTTCTTATTTACAGGTATATTATTAGGTGTTTCGTCTTCAGATGTATCAGTGCTGTTCCACGACATGCGTTTGGCTGCATTTGCCGCAGTTGATGCGATATTTCGCCGGGGTGGTGTAGGAGGTGCCGGTTCTGAAGAAGTCAAGGATGAATTGTCCGAACTCATCCCGCCAGGTAGGCGCGATCTAACCTCTGGAATGGCATTATATACATTGGACACTTTCTGTTTTGCACTTGCTACATAGCCTTCAGAGGATTCTTTGCTGTCTGTAGAATTCACCCTTTGTGATATAGGGTGAATTTGGGCCGAAAGAGGCCGTCGAGACGGTGGTGGAGGTGGTGGTGTCGCTCTTTGGCTTCCTGAATTAAGAACGTCTCCTGTTTTGGACTGGCTACGGAGCGCAGCAGGTTTCTTAGGACGTGGAGGAGGTGCTCGAACTCCAAGATCAACTGCAGATTTGGGTCGTTGTGTAGTAGTAGTTTCTAAATCAGAGGCCGACCGAGGCACAATACGGCGGTGGGATTCGTGTAGAGTAATTTCCTCAGGCTCATCCTCAAAATCGATAAGTTTGCCGATTGCTGGCCCTGAACTTGTCTGTGGCGACGCCTCTGTCATTATTCGAGGCGGTAGACTTGGTCTCGATTCAGGCGTGTCAATCTCATCAGCTGAAAAAGATCTGCCGGGTATATTCTTGACTCTCGAACGTTCACCACTGAGTGGGCCAGTTGCTGAATCGAATAATATGTTTTCGGGAGAAGTAACATCTCGAATGAAGATAGCCAAGATCATCCCGGGGTGAGCTAAAGCTATATCGGTATAGACCTCAAGATCTGCTTCACCACTGTCACCAATGAGAACAAACCTTCTCTCTGGGAAATCTCGCATTATCTTAGTGAGGGTTCCCTTCTTTCTTTCAGCCACAGGCTCAAAAATCCCTTGCAACATTCCAGTATATTGCTTCAAGTGATAGGAACCAGGTGGTAAGCCAGCTATCTGAAAAAAGCTTACCAATACCGGGAAAAGTTGCCACGGTGAATTGGATACAAAGTGAAAGCCAACACCCATATCATACATGGTATTGTACCACTCTTTGACGCCCTCGATTGTGAGGTCGCCAAGATCCCGTATAAAAGCGTTTCTGAAAATCTCACGTGCTCCGCTACCGATAGATGAATGTTTGATGGTATCGTCAACATCACTAATCACACTGACACCCTTTGGCTGAGTTACTTTGACCTCTTCTGTAGCCGAGAGATGCTCAGAAGCTAGCACTCTTACATGCGTGGGGATAAAATCTAAAGAGGCACGTAAAACGAAGTGGCCAGACTCGTTGGTTTTGACCGTCCTGGAGACAGACTTCTTTTCGTCATAGAAGAAAATAGTGACTGGTGTGGATACAAGTGGATTCGTCATGAAAGGTTTTATACGAGCCATCAGGTGTGCATTCGCTGCAAGTAACTCAGAAGGTGACATGTCATCTGGATGGTTCCAGGAACCTCGTTTTGCCAGGTAGCCTGGCCCTGGCGGCTCGGCCAGCGAAGGAGTCCTCGAGGTTCTACCGCGCTGGCTATGAATACTTTCGTCGTCGGAATCATCTTTTGGCTTTTCACTATATGCTCCACGAGCAGCGAACTTTTCTTCTTCTGAACCTCTCTTCAAAATCTTCTCAGCTTCGCGAGCAATATTTTCTTGTTCTCGTTGAGCCTCGCGCTCCTTGTGGCCAGAAATGAGGGACGGACTGGTGCTCCTATCTGGGGTTTTTGGTGCTGGTATACCACTGAGTTTACGAGCAAGACCAATAAGCACGCGATTTTTGCGGGATATCGGTCCACGGTGAGGAGAGTATATCCAGCCTTTTACATCCACATCTACAATAGCCGTATCATTCTCAAATCTCTGCCACTCTCTCGCCCAGTACTCTGCATCCCCAGAGGAATCTGAGTCGTTGTCCCTCGCCTTTGGCGCATCAGGATTTGGCTCCTCTTTGGTATGGTTTCTCGCATATGAAGGGAACAAAATAAGTTGTTCGTCTCCATGAGATACAATAGCAACATCAGGAAATGATCCTGGTATCGTAGAATCATCAATCTCTTGATCATCCTGACCTCTCCACCTCTCAGTAGCAGACGCCTGGTAGGACTGTCTGATCTCATTCGCTGCTGTCAAGTAGCCTGCCAGCTTCTTCCTCCGCGAGCCTCGATCTCTCCCTTCGCCGCTCACATCATTTCCCCCACCGCCAGGAAGTAAACCAGACATGGTCACCTTCGCACGATCCAAAATCTCATTGTCTTTGTGTCCGCCGAGAAGCCGTGTACCCCGCCTCCGAAGGATATCAAGAACCCTAGTTCCCGATGCCCTTTTCTCTAGACGTCGCCGCTGACGTTGTACTAAATAGCTGTATATCTGCGAATGCGCCCGCTGCCTGTAAAAGGGAAGAGTGTCAAAGCGAAAGGTGGTGAGTCGGTCTCGTGCTGATTGTTGTGGGTGTGGAAAGAGGTATCGTAACAAGCTTTGGCGATGATGAGGATGGCCAGCAGCTTTACGGGCTGGTAGAGGAGCCACTTTCAACAACCTTTCCGGTACAAGGTAGCAGCGCAACCTCTTTTTTTCGTAGCGATGTTGGTCTTGTGGTAGTTCTTACTTCACATGTGTCTTAAGCACTAAGCGCGAGCTGGTGTAGCAGCGTTGGAGTTGAGGCACAGTCCCGACTAGATTGCGATTATTTAGTAGCTCAGGAGGTGAAGGGTAAGACAATGCATGTAGAAGGCAATGCTATAATCCTTTTTCTTATATCTAGAGAAATAGAACTGGAGTCTGGCCGCCCTAGCCAAGTTGTCTTGTCCTGGCTATGTCGGAAGGCTCGAATATATCTTGGCTCTGACGTAACCGTCTTTACCTGCCACTCCCCACTCCCCACACAGCCGCAAATGTATGTATAAGACAGGATACCTTACCATATAGGTGGTAGATGAGTAGTTTATATTACATATTATTATCATCACCTAAAAATGAAATTTTTAACATATTCAATTGCAATATTAAGAATTCCTGATGTTCTCATGATGAAAATAATAACAATTGCAGGTGAAAAGGAGGTTTCTCCGACAGTAATATTGACATTTATTTAATTGTGTATTCTAATTACTGGTGGAATGTAATAAGCTGGACATCTAGGTAGGTAATACCCATATCGCCAGTCGCATTGTCACATCTATATGTAACCATAGAATTCCGATAAACTCCAACGCTAAATGATCATAAGGGTAAATCTTCCAAGTGCTCTCAAAGATAGATTCATCAGATTCTATTCTTTGCACCCAAGTAGGGCAATTGGATTTAGACTGTGCGGTGAATACTTGAGTTCCTGCATAGGTTGCATTTGGGGGAAGACAAAAATTCTTTTGTTAGTAGATTTGAGGGGGTGGTCGTGCTAGATAGATGCCGGAGTATGGTGTGACCAAGAGACGACTTCATCATTGAGAACTAAATATGCTGATCCGTCCTGTCGTTAGACGTGGTCACCACGAATGAAAATCATGAGAAGAGGGGGAAGGCTGGGAAGACTCCACACAGAAACTATCCTGCGGCTACCACAGATGTTTGTTGCCGCTTTGCTGGTGGCTCCGAATCCTACACATCACATGTTAGCTCTGCCACATACTAGCTGCTGACCACAAGTGGCCAGCCCTAACATGGCTGGCTTGTTTCTTCTCTGGTTCAAAGGGGCATACTTCAATTTTAGACGCGCTACGCTTCTGGACGATCTTCTTTTTCTTTGTTGCTTTGACGGGTTTGCATTCTCCCTCTTCAAATACATCATCGGGCAGATCAAAGCTGTTCAAAAATTTAATTGCTATTTCAAGGCAGTGAGATAAGGGTCATGCAACTCACTTTCTTGTTGTTTGTACTGACAACGCACTAAGCTCTTTATCGTATTCGGGCCAGGCAAAGAGAGCTGCTTTGAAAACCTTTACATGGCTCTCAATATCAAGAGATTTTGCCCCTGGAGAGGTTAGATTTTGAAAGTAGGAAAAATCTTATCTTTGTGATATCCACGTGGTTTTGTGTCATAATCCCATGTCAATTTAGAGGATAGGTTTACTTACCTTCGTGAAGTTCTAAGCCGATGTAGAATGTATCTGTGTAAATCATGGTACAGTCCGTATCTTCTTTGGGGTTTTCGGGTTCTGCAACAGTTGGATCGTTGACAGTATCTCCAACAACAGGGTCATGATTGAGGTCCGTGGTTTCAGTTGGGATATCTTTGTAAAGATAGGCCAAGCTACCAACTTTGACCTGTTCAACCTGTTCGTCCGTCGTACACTTGTGTACTCGCTTGAATCCCTTGTTAAATGGATGCGCTACTTTTATCGACTCATGCCATTCTACTTCACCAACTAGAAAGCGTACCCTCGACTCGACCTTGCCTGACCATAGCTTTTGTGCCTCTTTTGTGGTGCTAGCTGAGATGACGGTGAGATAATACTTATAACCATCCACAAAAAAGGTCTGCTTGACAAACAGGTCTTTCCACGATGCCTCTTTAGAGAAGATTTGGTCTACAATGTCTCCCCCTCTCTTTAGTTCTCTTTTGATCACCTCGAAAGTCGAATGGGTGATATTGTGGGTGGCACACATCGAAGGATAGGCTGGAGTGATGATGGGCATGAGATGTTTGGCGTCTCCACCATAGATCTAGGAAGATTAGTAAAATTCAACACGCATTCAGTTCAACCTACCTGAGGATTCCAGACTTTGGCGTTAGGATTAGGACCAACTTGCTGAACGTGCTTCAGTAAAACGGGTTGCGGCCATTGCCATTGGTACATAATTTTGAAGAATTTAAGCACAATGGTGGAGCTAGTCGCCTTTGGATACAATTGGCAAACTCTAGCAACCATCATGGCCCAAGCTACACCACCAGGGAACCCTATAATGTTGGCGTATATAGCACGACGTTGCGCCCATAGCTTAATCCCGCGGAGAGCAGTTCGAAATGGTCCCGGCTGTGGCACCAGCTCTAGAATCTCCGTCGTGACCCTGTTGCCGTTCAAACTACGAGACTCGGCTTCCTCTAATCCTTGTAGCACTCTATCATTCAACAGTGTCTGGTCCTTACTAACTTGATCTTGCTTCAGCCGTGAGAATATCAAATCGATGCTGATTCCAGAATAAACAAATTTGATGATTGGAACAAAAGCTTCCCGCACAGAAGTAAGGTCTTCGATAGATCCTTTGGGTGCTAATTCTAATAGAAGATCTGGGAACCATTTAAAGTAATCCTCTTTCGAGATATTCTGGGGCACAACAACAAGCGTGTCGATATCCGAGCCTGGTCCATATACACCTAATAGGAAGCTGCCGTAGGTAAAGATCTTGCCACCTTTCCCGTTGACGATGTGTTCAGAGAGTCCCTGAGATCTGCTGACTCGTTTGACAAATTCCTCTGTGATCTTCTGTAAGGAATCAAGGACATCGTGTCTGCGAATAGAGAATTAGTCAGCCAACTCTCAAAGTAGAGTTCGTATTTATGACGAGGCCGATGCCTTCCTAGGGGGCAGTAGAGGACATACCGCTTCTTAGTATCTGCAGCGCTCTCATAGTTGTTCTGGCGTCGTAATTCTTCAATGAGTGCATCGCTTTGATGCTTCTCGGCATCTGTTGGCAGGGCCTGCGACAAAGGACCGGTCAAGCCCAACTTCTTCTCGTATGGAGTTGCCATATCAAAGACGTTGAGTATAAATTTGTAGGGGTTTGTCGAAGGAATGTAAATAGGGTGTTCAAGATCAGTTTGTGAGGTGAAGTTCATGTTCGGCCAAGACGCTAGTACAAACATGCTGAGCCACTAGACCCTGGCCACAGTAGGGCCGGTACGCCATCAATAAATCACCTGTTGGTGTATACTTTATACATTGATCTTGAATTACCTATAAGAATATGGGAAGGAAGAGACTCCCACTGCTCTAGAATATTATTTAAGATTCAAAGATGTCAGGTTCAACTTGGGAAGGGGCAGATCAAACTACCAAAGATCCAGACGAGCAAAGAGTGTTGTTTGGAGCATTGGACTCATTCTAGTAAGCCGCCCACATGAGTGACATTTTCAACACTTACAAAGTACTATAATCGATTTTGGAAAAGTTCTAGTGTAATGGATACCCATTCAAATTTATGGAAAATCTAGCTACTAGCATGTACCTATAACAAAAATTAAATGTTTTTACGTCTTTAAAAAAAAATCCAAGCAATGTAGTGCTAATTTTCTCGATAGTCAATATGCCAAAGTCGCTCATTTTAACACTACACATGTTAGAAGACAGTCATTCTATGCTCTACCAAGGCAACATTCAGAGCTCTTGGCTAGGCCACCTTTCTCATTTTTAGAAACTCTAAATGCTGTGGATGATTGCATTGACAAAAATTCGGAGCTTGCTCTAGCAATTCTTCATACAGGGCTTCAGTCTTTTGGAGTGAGCAATGGACTCGATGATAAACCGGTCAACGATTGGCATGGCAAAGCAACACCAAATGATCTTGATAAGGCGAGAAGTACTCTGAGACAGTTCTACCGAGATGTAAGAATCAATCGAACCATAGAGCTAAGTACTTTACTGGAATAGCTTATTACCTTATTTTATGTTGTACAGAGGGAGTCTTGTACGACAAGAATAGCACTCACTGACATTTCAGGTATATAGTGGTCAGAGGAAGGTCGTTTAGAACGAGCAGCATGTTATGAACCAGTGATAAGTGCTCTTCAACAAGAACGTGGATCTGGTGAAACTGGAACACCTCTAAAAGTTTTAGTCCCGTAAGCCAATTTTGATTTGAATATTTTATCAAAACTATCCTTAGCAATGATTTATTATCATAAACTCTGTCAGACCCAGGAATGGATGATATATGCTTAACTAGTTACATACTAACTTGGTTGCTGTGAAGTGGAGCAGGTCTTGGTCGACTGGTCTTTGATCTGTGCTGCTTAGGATTTGACACTGAAGGAAATGAGATCAGCTATCATCAACTCCTAGCAAGTTCATACATTCTCAACATGTGTCCCGAAGAAAAGTTTCACACACTTTATCCCTGGGCCCATTCATTTTCAAACCACAAGTCTCGCCAAAATCAACTCAAACCCGTCCTTATACCAGATATACATCCAGGAACCATCTTGGGCCACGCTCAGAAACCAGGGAAGATGTCTATGAGCGCTTCAGACTTTTTGTGCTTATATGGAGATGATGATTATAGCGACACTTTCGATGCAGTGGCTACTGTTTTCTTTCTTGATACTGCGCCGAACCTTATACGGTATTTAGAGACGATACGGAACTGTTTGAAGAGTGGTGGGCTGCTAATTAATATCGGCCCTTTACTTTGGCACTTCGAGAATAATGCGCCAGGGTCACATGGAAAGCAAGAGCAAAATGGAGGGGACCATAGTCATGGCGAAGGGAGTAGCCATGGAGGACACGATCACCAAGACGATACAGGTAATGCCAATATGTCCCTTTGTTGTAGTCACTCTGACCTGGGACTTTAGGGATCGCAGAGCCAGGTAGCATTGAATTGACAGATGATGAAGTTGTGGCACTGGTGAAGACCATGGGGTTTGAGATTCTGAAAAAGGTGGAAGATATCACAGCACCATATATTCACGATCCGGAGAGCATGTTACAAACGGTGTACAAAGCCAGTCACTGGGTCGCGAGGAAATTATAGAAGAAAACCTCTGCGAAGAGCAGACGCTAGAAGCATAATCCGTAGAGACAAGTATAAAGCATATAACGTACACTAGGCTCGTATTTCGATAAACGAACTGTTGATATGTATTTTTGGATACCGTCTAATTCAGACCCATTGAAAGAATCTAGAGCTTAGCCTTAGAATCCTGTGCACTTGCCGCCTTTGTTGCAGATCTTCCAAGCCCTTCACCACCATCTATAGTGATCACCGCACCGTTGACATGCGCACTCGCCCTGCTCGAAAGGAAGACCACCAGTCCAGCAAGATCTTCCGGTCTACCTAATTTTCTGCTCGGATTCGCTGCAGCATGTTCCTCAGCACCTCCAGTCATCTTGATCAGTTCATTCGCCATCTTAGAAGGAAAGAACCCTGGTGCAATAACATTGACCAAGATGCGTCTGGGCCCAAGTTCCACAGCCAAGTATTTGCCTAAATGAATGACAGCTGCTTTCGAAGCTGCATATCCATAAGTACCATTTTCTCCGACTGTACCAATAGCAAGTCCTGCCACAGACGCCGTGATAATAACTCTCGATGGATCTTCTATTGTGCCTCTCTTTTCCAACAATGGGGCAAATCTACCATTCATTAGCCCTTAATATTCCGGTTTTGACAGGTTTAACTCACTCCCGGATCGTATTGAACACACTTTTCACGTTCAAATCCATAACCTTCGCAAATGCCTCATCCGGATGATTATCAAATGGTGCTCCCCATGTAGCGCCCGCATTCGCAAACAAGATATCTACATGGTCGGTGGTTTTAGCTACCTCACTGACAAGATGTTGTACGCCGGCGAGTTTGGCACTATCGGCAGGGATTGAAATGGCTTTAGCGCCCGGTTGGAGGTTAGGAAGCTTATTAAGAGCTGCGACAGCTGCTTCACAAGCGGCGGCTTTGCGAGAGGTAATGTAGACTTTGGATGCACCGGCTTGGAGGAAACTATAATATGAATTAGCATGAGGTACCAAAAGGAGTAATAGACATACCCAGAAGCTGCGTGAAGTCCGAGCCCTCTTGAGCCTCCTGTGACAACGACAACCTTTCCCTTGAGTGAGAAGATGTTGGGGAAGTCTTTAAGCTCTGTGTCGTATTTAGACATTTTGATATCTTGTACTTTCTAAAAGGAAACAAATAATAGTGGAATGACAAGTATTTATGAGTAAGATTTAGACACAAGTTATAATAGAGAGGATAAAAGAAATGGAAAGGAAGACAGAGAGTAGAAGGCTACTAAACGACTGAGAGGGGTGATGTTGTTCATGCCGGTCATTGAAGCCTCGGCTCGATTCACGACCAGCCGTGTTAACCTCATCAAGACATGGATCATCCGCATCAAACAGGATGAATGCGCTTTTGTGAGGGGGAAAGTAAGGCATATAACACCTTCTGTCAATTTGAAGGCCCTTTATGGTTATATCGCCAGTACCAGGACTCGGATACGAAAGGAAGTGGTTTCATAGCTGTGAGGTTATGGAGTTGCGTGAAATTAGAGCTAAAGTGGCGGGTGCATACATACATAAACGCCCACCTATCCTTTCTACCTCTACCTTTTAGCGAAGCCAATAGTTTCCGGATTTAGTAGCCATCATATAACTTAACGATGTTAGAAATATAGTAAACTATCGATTTGTACAATTCTGCTATGTCTAGACTAATTGATGGCGGGGCTGAATTCTTTAATAAAGTAGTAATAGAATCCTTTAGCAAAAACAATTTATCTGTTTTTGCTTTGTGTCTTGCCATCATTTAAAATAAAATCGAGTGATAATGACCAATCAGACTTCTACCATGAGTACTCCTTATTTGATGGTAATGGCTATGCTCTGGGGATCATTTATATCATTAACATAGATTAATAAACGTCAAAAGAGGCATTTCAAGCTATGAGTAGCATACTAGTATTGGCTAGTCGAAAGCACAGAATGCATTGGAAAGTGAGGAACATAGGTGATTTCTCTATTTCTATTTGTACAGGCATTCATTTTGTATTATACATGAATTTAATTTATCCCAATTCGCGACGTGCTTGTCGGGTTTCTACTTCAGCAATGCTCTCTTCGTATAACTTCACTAAAGCCGGCTTGAAGGCGGCGACCTTTGCAAAATCGCCGACCTTTGCCCGCATGTAGTCGAACGCAACGATAGCAACCTGGTCCTTATCGTTCTCTGACATTACTGGGATCTTTTGGTATCGTTGAGAGAAATGTGTAAGTAGAATTCGGCGAGCGTTCATCTCCTGGCCCACCTTTAGGGCTTCTGAAGTTGTCGAGTGGTTTTTTGCTACAGCATCGGAATGAAGCTCGTCATCGAATGTTGCCTCATGGATCAAAAGCGTCGCGTCTTGGCCGATGCGTGCAAATACCTTAGAAGGGCGGCAGTCACCAGAATATGCGACTTTAAATCCATTTGGAAAATCAAACACCACAGCCATAGCATGTCTACAATGTGTGACATAACATGCCTGAATACTTGTAAGGCCAAAAACTTCTTGTTCTTTCTTCGTAAATCTGACGAGAAAAGTGTCATACGAGGTGCCGCCTAGAGTCTTTTGATTTATTCGATTATAGCCGTAGTCTTCAACATCAGCATATTCTTGCAACCAAAGCAGCATGTCTGGATCAGATGCAACAATAAGCTGATTGTCCTTCGTTGAATCCGACAATTTAGTCGCCTCATTCCACGCTTTTATAACAGAAGCCGTGCCCAGGTGATGGTCAGCATGAAGATGACTGATCCAAATTGCTTTTAGATCTCGCAGTACTTCAGGCAACTCACTCCCAAGGACTCTCTTCAGCTGACCGAGGGTGTTCTCTCCACAGTCGAAAAGGTATGAGCCATATCCAGGTACGCGCAGCAAAGTTGCAGAGACGTTTCGATATTTTGATGGCAATGCAGACCCAGTTCCAAGAGTAATGACTTCTGCATCCTTACTTGGAATATCTTCCTGACGCTCCGCAAGACTCTTCAAGTATTCTTCGCTAGCTATTTGTATTTTAGCTGTCTTTGCCAGCTCTTCGACCTGTATGTCGCGATCTAGGACCACTTTAGTTGTATCTAGATATGGGACTATCTTATCATCCTGGACTTCGAAATTCGGTGCCAGCTGTATGTATTTTCCGATCCTTGCTGGGCTATATGTAACAGAAGAGTCTAATTTTGTTGCGTTACTGTGTATGGGTATTGGAAATCTTTCTTCATCTACAAGATGTAATCGTATGGCCGCCTCGGCAGCTGCCTGCATTGCAAGATTATTAGGGCAAACGTCTTTAGAGGACACAATGTGATTCAATTTCGGATTGTTTTTCATGAATTCCTGGAGTCTGCTGTCTTCAACAACACCTGGTCCAAGTATCCAAACTACCGCCCCGATTCCGTCCATTATAGCATTGGAGGTCCACTCCTTACGCTCAATAGCCGGACCAATATATGATATGTCAGGTAGATCAAACACTGCAAGTCCACCGCCTTCCTGGCTGGGAGCCATCACTTGATCAGGTGTCACAACTGTGCCATTATCCACTGTAACATTTTCGCCAGCAGTTAAGTATTTGAACTGCTTAGGGACACACCCAAGAGCTCGGGCTGCCGCTGGATTGAATTTCCCCCGCTGCGGGTGACCTTTGATGAAGTATGATACTGAGCTTTGCGAAGGAGTAGTAGCTGGAAGATTCCCAACCAAAGCTCCTGGCCAGGGATTTCGTACAAGAACATCAATATCCGGGTCGGTCAACGGAACATCCTTAGCGGGTGGCCCATTATATTCCACAATTTTTCCTGCAGAGTTTCTAACGAATATCTTCGCTGGCAGCTGAACTTCGGAAAGTTTCTTGACAACCAACGCATCCAAGCGCCATGCCGAGTCGAACATATCAGCTACAACTCCTTTTCGCTGTTGATCTGCTATATCTTTGGCGTCTGCCTTGTTCTTCTCATCTTGTGCATTCACCTCTGTGAAATCGTCATGGCTTCGTTTTCGTGCTTTTGAAACAGAGTCAGATTCTAACGCAACAGCCCAGACTCTTATCATATCATCTTCCCATGTTGGCTCGCAATTTTCTTTCAGTTGCGTATTGTTCGGTACGAACTCTTGAGTGTGAACTGGCATGCCTTTCCTGAATACAAATCGCCTTGACGTTGCCAAAAGATGTGTTAGGTTCATCCCTCCATGAATATTCAGGAAAGGTCTACGTTCATCTTCCAGCTGGGGATTTCCCACCTGCTTCGATTCCTCGCCCTTCTCGCGCTGCTTCTTCGCCAATCTTTCTGCCTTTTCCTTCACAGCCTGTTTCGTAGCTTCTCGTGCCGTTGATGTAGAATCTGCCAGCGTGAGGATCATCCCCAAGATACCCCCCGCAGTATCCCAATTCACTTTGCCCGTCAACAGAATATCTCCCATTTTCGCCAACCCGATTTTGGTCTCTATCGCTGCACGTTGCGTTCCCTCTGCACAATGTCCGATCAGATACCGCTTCGAGTCAAAATGCAGGTACATCGCCGTCCCTGGCGTATCCGCCGTGGGCGTACATAGAAACTGTACCCAGCACTTCATCTTGCTATCCACCCGTTGTCGTGGTCGCTTTGGACTCCAGATATCCTTTACCGTGTTAAGACTGTCTCGCCTCGTCAAGTCGTATGCAATAAGCACTTTGTTGTGGTCCAAATGCTCTGCTAACGGTGGTGAAGGTATTAATCGTGTCAGGTTTATTGGGTTGGAGGAGTACTTCTGCAGCAGAGGTTGCAGTACTAAATCTTGACTTGCTGATTTTCCTCTGCGATATTTAGTGGCGCGATGGATCGGGACTTTTCCCTGTGCAAATTTGAGCACGCGGGGTATTATTTCGTGCATGAATTTGGGAGACCTGCCCCATTATATAAATTATTTAGTGTTGATGTTGAGGCGCTGTGTTCGGCCCCAAAAAAAAAGAGGCACGTTTGACTCATTTAAGCATCTGTACCAAACATAAATGACTCGTGCGATTACACAAACCGAACACCACCAATGTGTACATATGGATTGAGTATAGGCATAATTCACTTAAACCAGTTTACAGGTGTCATAGTGAGCTTGTGTACTCATTCCTACTAAAATGGACATTTCTTGGGATATTCAACTTTTGGACTACTGGTTAGTGAAAGCTACAAGTCGGATAATCGACCCTCCGCATATTGGCAAGTTAATGATATGAGCAGCTACAAGAAGTTAGGTAATAATTTTGATATTCATAGATTGCGCGAGCACTTCTATGCTAGATTAAACACAGCGAGCCAGATCAAGACCAGAATGTGCTATCTACTGTCCGATCGACTTATCTAGATGTAAGTTCTAGACCTCTTGCCAGACGGACACGACTGCACTCAGAACACAGTATTTCTGCCAAATGCAATTAACCGACACCTTGGTCATCCAATGACAATGCCATGCGCCCCTCTTCCCAAATACGCCGCGTCGTCCATGTTCATGATATCCTATATGCAAACACCTTATGATTATTACCTATATGCAGCCGGGCGCGCAGATGCCGGGGAATCTTCGATGATTTGTGCAGCAGCCTGCCGTTGCAGGCGGATCTTGTGGGCCTCGGTCCCATCATCCGGCGATGCTGCTTCCTTGAACCACGCGTGCTGCAGAGCTTGCTTGGCAGTAATGCGTTCACTAGGATCATATATGAATATCTTCTTTAGTAGATCCAAGAAATTCCTGCAAAACTTGTTGCTGTCGGGAATGATGTCCTTCTCAAAGTCAGCTCAGACACCAAGAGAGATCCTATCAAGAACTTACTTCAAGTTTTTTCATAGCCTTCACAAACCTTCTTGAGGCTCGACTTGTGTCTTGTTGTGGATAATCTAGCTTTAGTCTCTTGAAGAACCTTTGTTGTGTTAGTGAATATGACTTAATACGAACAAAAGGAAGGGTTGCTTACTTGACAGCAGAATTTCCTCCGTTTCGTTTCGCCATAGTGTTGACTGATTGAATCAGGCGAACATCCATTCTTGCTCCACAAACACTTTCCATCATGGCCAGGTGCTCTAGATTATCGTGTGTTTGGAATAATGCGTCTCCTGTGTAAAACTCCACAAGAATACATCCTATGCTCCATATATCACACGGATAAGACCAGCCAAGCCCAAGTATGATCTCAGGAGCTCGGTAATGGCGGGTTGACACTACCGATGAGTGATACTCGTCTTGAAAAGTTGCTGACCCAAAGTCTATAAGCCGTATCTCAGTGTCCAGGAGAACCTTCCTTTGGACTGCTTGGCGATTGACAGTTGTTGAGGATGATGGAATCCTTCGGTTGTATGTGAAAGCCTGGTACGCATTATCACATAGAAGAATGTTCTCAGGTTTCAGATCTGTGTGAATGAGGTTGAGATCGTGCAAGACTACAACGTGTTAGCAGATCACAATGTCAAAAATTCAAGAAGGCTTACAAGCTACACTTGTAAAGAGCTGTCTTGCAAAGCTCTGGATCTGGCTGTTTGGAAAGGGTACAAATGAGTTTCCTTTCAAGAAATCAAAGACGCTTTGACCTAACAAGTCCATGACTATGCAGATGTGCCCCCGGTAATCGAAGCAATCCCGGAGATGTATACATCTATTTCTGTTCTCGTTGTCGTTTGCTTTCAATGTTGACAACACTCGTAGTTCTATTCGTGATGCGTCTCGATATTTCTGGACCGATCTGATGATCTTAATGGCAACAAGCTTGTTCCTCTTCTTATCATTGGCTTGGACAACCTTTCCAAAGGTTCCTTGGCCTAACAGCTTTTTCACTGCATCTGTATATTTGTCAGCTTCGATGTGCGAGTTAGGAAGGAGAAATCTCACATCTCTCGGTTAAGTCTGCATCGGGTACCACGATATAATGGCCGTCTTCATCATCTACCTTGGAATTCTGGGTATATGAGTTCTGCTTTGGCGTTAGGATCTGAAATGATAGAAAGTACAAACCATAGCAGGACTTACATCAACAACCTTCCGGACCTGTATCTCTGGAGCTTTTATGGGTGGTCTTGGCGGAGGTCTGTAACTCATGAAAGCATCGCCATTCTCCTCAAGCTCCTTCCTCTTGGCCTCATTAGCAAGTTGGAGCCGGGTGGCAGTCCCAGTTCTTTTTCTCTTTTGCCCAGGTTGTGTATCGTTGACCTGGTAGCCATTGTGAGTATTGGAAGAATTTGAGCCTAGCGACGTCGCAGCAGTCGTGTGTATGGCGGATGTGGTTCGATCTGTCGATATGGTCGAGCCAGATGCTGATCCTTTATATCGAGGGGTATGACTGTTCGAATCCGGACCAAGTTGATATACCGGATCGTATGCGGAGCCAGCATCATCACGCTTCCTTTTCTTTGCGGCATGCCTTCCGTTGGCTGCAGCTATTTGTCGACTGGACTGGCGATTTGATGTGACAGAAACGGATTGTTCAGGTGGTGGGGAGTCGTCGATAATAATCACCTCTTTCGGCAGCCCATTCTTGTAGAAATTCTCCCAGTCGGGTGGTTCTTTCGAACGTTGCCTTTTTTTTGTAGGTTGTTTAGACATCGAGGCAGATGTAGGCATAGCTGACGATTTTGTTCCCGACCTTGATCGTGTGTTGTGAATCGGTGGTAGGTAGTCTGGCACGCCAGTATTTGCAACACCTGTAGCGTTGTTCGAGGGCGTGGGCAGATTGTATGATGGTCCCAAACGGCTACTGCCGTTCAAGATTGGATTGTGTGCTAGATATGCGCCTGTTGAAGTGTAGTTCTGGTGGTGGGAATAACTGTAGTTCTGATATGGGGGCGGGAGTGTACCAGGCGTCGACATTGAGGAGATTCTCTAATCAGTGCACCCAGCGGCGGGCTCAGAGAACGATTCGAGGATTGCTGGACCAAAATAGCGCGAGATTACGAACAGAGGCCTTGACCACTACAGCATTGACCACAAACGCAGCAAGGTCCGATATTGAAGTCGAAAATTTTCGGAATTGGCTTGGTGTCGTGGTTCCTCTGAACGGGCGCGTTAGCCGTCGTAATTGCAGTCGAGGCCCAAGGTCAGACTCGACACATTCCGGGCAAATAAAGGTTGTAGGTGAGTATGCCTATAGATACCAGTTCCTCTGCGGTAAGTTGAGTAGGACACAGTGGTTTGGTTGTTGGCGGGAAGAGGAATCGTTTTCTCGGGCTTTCCTGACGATGTTGGCGATGAGGAGGCCAAAAGACATGACAGTAAGCGATCGGCTAGTCCACGACGATTTTACCACCTGTGGAGGGCTTTTAGGGATGAGAGCAACGACAACACCAAGGCGTGTAAATGAATTAATACGATGTTTCGGGTTAAATATCTACGTGTGTCTTGCACTGATGAAATAATTCATTTCTTCAAGGCATTTAGTACACAGAAGGAGAATGATTTGTTTTGGTATCAGGCTACGCTATATTATAAACCTAAGCGGATCACCGTGGGCAACGTAGGGTGCACTATCTCGGACTTTATAAAGACGCGTTTCCCTTTCAATGCTGCACGGCATTCTATTCTTTTCTAGGAGCACCTATTGAGCACTGCTGAGCCATTAACAAATCGCTGAAGCGTTCCTAAATACCAGTCTTCTCTAGGGAGAGCAGATGGAAAGCTGCTGTATAAGCGATCTCTGTACTGTCCATCGGATATTGAAGATCCCCCAGATCAAGTGCAGCAGTATCACATAACACATTCTAGAATCCACGCAACCAGTCTTACCATGTTCCCATGTCAGCTCAGCAGGACATTTTTATCTTAAGTGCCGGCTGGCCGTGTGTGTTGAGGCAAGAATCTCATTGCTCAGTTGGTTTCTCCCGGCTATTCTGCCCACAAAAACGGCAAGTTGTAAGACAATTTCCTTAAAAACACCGTAAACCTTCGTATATTTCTCTACAGATACGAATACGTACACAAGGAAGGATGCGTGGGCACAAAATCACCCTCAAGAGGCCCACGAGAAATGATTCCCTGATATTGTGAACCTCGAGTCTCACCGCTTGAAGATTGGAGTGAGATTTCAGACCACCGAACAACGCTGCTCAACGAAAGGCAAAGATAGGGCAACGATAACGTCACCTTCCCTCACTCTACTACAGTAAACTGTAGGGACCTAATTATGGTAAATTGTGGGCCCTTGGATTTCGCATCTATCATTTGATCGTCCGGCCATTACCAGGCCGTACCCCTCATCCAGGGTGCAAGTGTGGCGAATATCGCCATGAAGCCTGCATATGGACCCCTTATCACTTGTGCCAGTCGCAATCTTGTGCAGGTAAATAATAGATGAGCCTTTACACGCTTCAGAAAACAAATTCCACGTTCAGAACAATATGTTTTACCTTTTTGGAAAGCTTGTGTTGATACTTGTGTTGATACTTGTGTTGTTCCGGAGGTTTCATCTTACATACATACATACATATATCTACCGACGCGACAAAGAACACTTGGCTCCATGGTCAAATTAATCTGATACCACCAGCTACTGCTAGCGCTATAGCTACACTGGACCTTTCAAGGCATACCTTGATGGGTTGGCAGTGTGTTTGCATGTTATGCAAACGAACTCGATCTTGTTTTTCTGGAAATGGAGTCCACTCTAAAAAGCGCCTATACTGCCAAATGATGCGAGTTGTCTCCCGTAATAGCACTTGATGGGCTCAAATGCCTCTGTTGAAGACCACCTTCCCTCCTTCTCCACCCTTTCCCCAGAACTCCTCTTCTAATGTGGATGCGTCTACGGCTTGTCGCTGTGGGAAAGCGCCTAGTGCCAAAGGTAATGCAAATATGCTTGTAGTAAGTATCAATCCAAGATTGACTGGTAATGTGAGCCTTGGATTCTTCTTCAGCCAATTTTGTTTCTGTAATCTGACCAGAATCAAAGGTGGAATGACCATTATTGGCGAACTGTTAAGGACTCTGCTGATGGCTGTCTCGGAGACTGCTAGAGTTGCAGCCTTCTTACTTTTTCCTAATGATTCTACTGTTTCCGATTTTCCTTCTGCTGCTAACTTCGCCTTGTCATCTTCGGAGAGTACTGGGTAGATGTCGATTCCCTTCCTTATCTCTTCTCCTCGCATAAGGAACACATTCAATGCTCCGGCTGTTGCAACTGCAGCAAATGGTACTAATCTTGTAAGAACCACCTTTGTTGACGGGCTAACTCTCTTCAATCTCGGAACCAAGGCGTTCAACCCTAGGGCTACTGAACAAGACGCTCCCACTGCAAGGAAGTATGATTGCGTGATCTTTGATACAGAGAGGGGAGTAGATTTGTTCGCATTGGCATTGTTGACTGCAACATTGAGTGATTGATTCGTTATTTGCCAAAGTAGAGTACCGGTTGTCTGCGAGATCATGAGTTACACCTATACTTTAAATGCCCTTAATAATGACTTACTTGCAGACCTGGTGTCAACATTCCCGCAGTAACCACCAGATTTGATATTACAAAACAGGACATCCGAAAGGGCAGAAAAACTGGTTCTCCAGTATCTGCTATCCATTAGCGTTTGCCTTCCAATAGATCATAGCCAGCACAAACCTGGGTGTAGAGTCGAATCAACAATCTTCTTTGCCTCCCATAACTGCGGACTCATATGCCCAGCTTTCGCCTGCTTATATCCAGCTACCAAATTCTTCGCATTCTCTAAGCCAGCATTACTTACGAACAGCGTTCTATGGTGCTAGAATTAGTCAAATTCATTGCACGAGACTGGTCATGAATGCACCTTCCTGGCGACTGGAATAAAATCAACCTCCTCACCTGGGATCTGAAAGATTTGCTGCATGCCTGACTCGTCCCCAATAAGTGCTGAGATCATACTGTGAAGCTGGTAGCTCTCGATTCCCTGGAAGGGAAGCCGACATAGCTGCAACCTGGTGGACAGCTCGAGATACCTCAAGTTTGGCGGCTTTCAAACAGGACTTAAGGGGCAAAAAGCCGCTATGAGCTGCTCAAGGGAAATCTGCAGCGAATTATCGAAACTTCAGGTTGGAAGAGAGCGGTGAGAAAGCTCAATCGCAAGCCGTATCATGATCAAAACTACTTTAGGTTCGTTCCACCAAAGATCTTTATCTCCGATTTCGGTTGTACGGACCATGCCAGCAGAGTGGGGCCAGAGCCTACCTACTCCGTACCATTATAATATTCGTTCTCCAAACCCTTTGCTCAAATAGTCTTTCACATTCTTCCTCCATAATGATTTAGGTCGTGGGAAGCTTTGTGCTTCTCAGCTATCTACTACATTAACTAGAGCGCTGATAAGACACTGCATCTCTTCTCAAACACAGGCTGAGCAAAATTTGGAGAGGTGCACATAGACAGGATGGCTTTTGAAAAGCATACTTAAGTTGTGTTACTATTGTTAGAAACTTACAGTCACTTCCAATTTTGCTGGTTTGAAATTTTGCTTGAAATGGTGTCTATCTTGATTCTCTCATGTACTCTGGGAGTGTCTTCAGATATTTCATGTGAAAGCTTCAAAATACATTCTATACCATTTGCGTTTGTACCTGGTCGTCACATGGAACAAAAGGCTCTAACATATCTCAGAGCCCGATTGCAAAGTATCATTATCTTCACATATAGTTGATGTGTTTTCATAATCAAAGAGACATTTCTCAAGACTAGAGACATGTCGTGAATGCAGCCTCCCAAAAGTAGCATTGCGATTTATTTGCTACGACAGAACATAAAGTCAATCACACGAATTCTCATTCTTCATGATGAATCTGTATCTAACTTACAACGAAATCTTTTCCTGCTCTCGTCTTAGTTTGGGACTAGTTAAATGTTTCAGCAAGGTGTAGTCAGATTTGAATGCACAGGCCAAACACAAGTGTCTGGCTTCCGTGTAATGAGTCGCAGCTTCCAGCTTTACAAACCAGCCTTGCTAAGGGGTTGCGCGGAGACGCCATTATCTTCCAGGTTGCCTTTGTAAGTAGGCTTTACACCTAAGATCTTGATAATGACCTCATGGTGGCCTGGATTTTGGCCTGCTTCATGGTCTAGGAATGGGCCAACAACAACCCCGTGCTAAGGTCTGTCACACAACTCGTGGCCGCAGCTATATTCTTAGACTACTCTCTGCTGCGATTGATCAGTCAGTTGACAATGACCGTGGGCTTTCCCAGCTAATGCAGGACACGAGTTCGGTCAGTGAATAACCACCTGGCTGCTTTATCATAGGGTTTGGTTTTGAATATGTATTAGTATATGCAACTACCCGATTGAGCAAAATAGGTTTGAGACTCTAAAATCCTACGAGTTTCAGAAGTTTACTATACGCCAGGGAGCTTTACATCAATCTTATAAAGTTCCTGGACAAATCAAAATTCCTAGCAATTTTTCACAAGCCAAATTGCTAAAACTTGGACACTATTTTCCACAGCTACGTATATGAGGTGGCTTTGAAGGAGCGGCCTAGAAACCTTGACCACACCATCTAGCAAGCATACCAGTCCGTGTCTCAGCTTCCATATCTATCGACCTGAGCCAGGATGCTAAACAAGTCCAAGCCTGAACCAACATACACCTATCGAATCATATAGTCCGTATTATGTCTGGTATCCACCGTTCTGATCTTTGAAGCTCGGGGCTGAGGATAATGCTGCATGTCTCCAATAGAGCCTTGTGAGTAAAATTGGCATGCCGATTCCCAGGGGCCACCATGAATTTATTGGAACCAATGATAGGGAACAAATCAAACGTCGACTTCCCTTATATCCACTAGTGGTGCCCAAATATCGAAAGGTTAAGGGAACATTCCCAGATATTCTACGTTAACAGACAAGAAGACTTTTAGAAGTTCACGTCTTTCTGGCCCTAATCCCGTGCACGCTAAAACACCGATATGGCTGCGAGCAATTTTCGTCAGTTGCTAAATCTATTCCCGGAGAGTAGTGCTTTCACTTGCGTAGGCACTACAAAGCAAAAGTACCGATGCTGCAACCGCATAAACCAAGCAGATCTTGCACAGGCCGGCAGAGTGCTAGATCGTTTAAGCAACCGCAATATCTATAACGAGGCATTCATAGAGGAGTTGCAACCCCTAATGTTAGAACTCGCACGTCTTATTTTATGCCGTCGTTGGCATAGAGATAGGATTCCACAAGGCCCATATATTTCAGCCTACTGGTTGCAGATATTGTCCGACTACCGTCTCAATATGATTGTTCCCAGACATATAGGAGGACCGCAATTACTTGGTCCTGTAGAATACTCTGCTTTGTCTCACCGGCCAACCGATGTAACCACATCTTCTAGATACCCGTCCAATTCGTTCCGCTCATTAAGACATACACAGAGAGCATCTTCCGTTGACTTTATATTGAGCTCACCAGGGAGGCAATCATTGACGCGTGTGTCAATCCATACCTCGACGCAGATAGAGATATCACAAACTGTTCAAACTTATTCTGCTGAGTCAAACGTTGCAGCACCCCCGTCACTACCGCAGCCACCAGAGATTACCGTTCCCCGACCAGCTACAGCGCAGATGCCAACGTCAGTCAACCGTCATCCAACAAGAGTTATCCTTACCGGACCGCCGACTGGAACTCGAAGAGTTAGCCGCAGACCTCTTTCGGATTGCTACGCGTGTCTAGAACCCATTGATCGGCTTGAAGATGCTGTTTGGTGTCGTTCTACTTGCGGACAAAACATCTGCACCGAGTGCTTTGAACACTGGAGGATATCTCAGATTAGACACATGCGACCAGTTACCTGTGGATTTTGGTATATTTCTCTCCAATTCTTTTCCCACGTTATCATTATTGTTATTAACTTGCTAATTCATTGTACGATAGCCGTGCACCTTGGGCTTGATGTAGCGTTATTATTGATTTATGGAACAGTGTGTAGAAACTGTATGACGTTTAAGTTGACCACTTAAGGTAGCACGGCTTTGATTGGTAAATTGGATAAGCACATGTGGTCATGTTGGTTCATGGAACAGGATAAATGAAATTGCAAAGCTACGTAGTCCGCTGTTATTTTGTATTTTACTCTCAGTAGCGATCTCAATATCGAATCTCAATCTCAGATCTCAGTCAAGTTCATCAATTTGATAACCTGGCGGTAAACGCCAGTTGTTTTCGAACCCCGAATTTGTTATACACTTAATCGAAGAGGAAACTAGGCGAGAAGTGCAGACTTACTCTGATGAGCTGCATCTCACTAGGGAGCGCGGACTGGCATACGCACTTTTCAAAGCTTTGTGTAATAATGAATTGACAAGTGGAATGCGGTTTTACGATTTCATTGTAAAGTATTTCAGGGACTTTCTCGACATCTTATACTCTGTAAACAAACTTCTATCCTCTGTAGCCACGACACAAAGCGGGCTAGATGATTACGTAATATTAAGTATATATGGACGACACGACGACGACTGTACCCACAGCCTACCTCCATACTCTTTTCAACGTCTTCTTCTCAAACACACCTAGGGCTTCTGAGGCTACGCTTTGATCGTCGGCGCCGTTACTTTGTTATTCGCCCCTCCTGTTCGTGTGCATCTCCACGAATGTCTAGAATTAGCTCGCGTATGGTGCAAATGGCGAGCTTGAATACTTCACGATGAATATGTAACTTACGCCTATATCCTTATCAGTACAATGTAGAATTGGAATGGGGCAGCATGGGCTCATTTCTCGTCATTGGCTCAGAGCTTGCTTCTAAGATTTTCAAATCCAGCCTGGGACAAAGGCATACTTACGCAAAGGCATCATGGAGCACTTCCATAACGACAAATACTTGCCAAAATTTGGGAAATAGATAATGAGAAAATATATTTTTTAATTGTTATTTCATAATACTCATTTGGCTGCTATGACGTGTGAGTAGTGATGATTACTTTTGGATTTTGGATACGTATGGTTGTTGTTGCTGCCTGACGGTGCATCGATTCTTGACTATTACATCTCAATGGAAAGTCTGTTCAGATAGCAGCAATGCTTTGTTCCCTTCCGTGGCTTGCTCATACCTCGTAAAGGTACCTGCAAGAGGGAAAGAATGCATGGATTCAGTTGTCCGTTTTGTTATCATCTGTTTGGGACAACGATTCTGTATTGTCATCTCCTCGCGCAACATATCACTAGACCATTACAACTAACGATAAAACATGTATAGAAGTAGAATTAAACTTATGCCCGCGGTCAGTCAAGTCTGTGCAATGGTTGAAAAACAAGTCCTGCGTACCACCGGTTCCAGTTCACATGTGAAAGGCGTCAGAACTTGACGGCTGTGATCCACAGAGCCCCTCTCCTCTCTCTAAAAATGAGCAGATTATATGCAGCTCGTATTCATCGATTGATATCACGCTAAGTTCTCTGGGAGGTATATAAACCTGATCTCGTTCCCGCCCTTGGGTGCTTTCAACGTCGTTTTTCTCCATCTATGGATGCAATTCATGAATACAATTCTCGAGTCTACCGTTGGTATACATATCTTTTCATTCAAGTTCTATTTTGCTTTACAGATCAACAGCTAAAAGATGGTTTACGCAGGATCAAAGTACAGCCCTCTTGCCAGAGGGTATGCCATACTGAGCTGCTGCAGTGTAGTTCCTGCCGTTGAAGATTTACACTAGAGTTCTGCCACCTGTCTATTGTCGCTATCAACTCCTCAACTACAATACTCCATGCTCGATAACCTCAAGACGCTCTCCTGCACGCTCATCATGGCATTATCACATGTTCTCATTTCAATCTTCGTCGAAGGTTCTGGCATGCCGTGCAGTGCAGTCCATTTTGGAATTTGGTTCCAGGCTCTCTAGACCGTCCGGGCCCCCCAATATAGCCCGATGACTGGTAACGCTCTACCCAAAAGCGTCTTAACTTGCTCGTACTTTGACTCACAACTTGCTCATACTACTCATAACCTGCGCATACTACTCATAACTTGCGCATACTACTGACCAGAGTTTTCCCATCATACTAACGATGACTTGCACATGTTAGGGAAAGTAGAGTTCCCCCCAGGTCTATAAGTACTGCGTCGTCTCCCCTCCTGCTCTTTTTCTTTTCTCTTTCTCTTTCAACTTTTCGAAAATGTCTACTTGGCCTCTTTTTGAACTGTCCACGAGTACGACCGGCCTCGCCAGCCTTTCTACTCAAATCTCAATTCCAGCTCCTATCCTGAGGAGCACCACATTCTTTTCTCGCCTCCCAGTGCCTTCCCAGCACCAAACCTTGATTGTCGTCGCTCCCACGACACAATCGTCCACTCGTTCTCCCACCCGCGTCTTCGTCTCTGCCCAGAGCAAGGTCGACATCACGATCAAGAAGCATATTGATAGAGTAAGTTCTTGCATCTCCACTCCTTGTTGCATGCTCTTTCGCGTTTGTTGTTTTGCGTTTGCTGTTTTGCATTTGTTGTTGCTCTTTTGCGTTCGTCTTGCACTCATTCTCGTGGTTTGAAAAAGTTTTCACTGCCTAGCTTGCACTACAACTCTCCATGCGAGCGTTTCTACGAGATGAAAAGCACTCTACAGGTGTATTTTTCACCCAATGCTTGGGATTCTGCATTGTGCAGTTTGGCCGTTATTCTATTCCAGCATCGCTCCATCTTCTCCCACGACTTGCTTTTCCACTCCAACGAGAACTTCTCAAGCCTCAACCTCAGCCTCACGAAATTCAGCAACGGAAGGAACGATTATAAACATCACGTGACACGAACCAACACATCTTGCTATACCAACGCCTCCACTATACTCACACCTCGCTTAAGCCCCTTTCTCACCCTGAATACTTACACACCCCACCCTCACTGGTCTATGGGCTGCCACCAACGGATTTTGGTATCTCTGCCGCTCTTCCACTCCTTGATTGTTACTATGACATAGTTGTCTTTGGTGTGACATAGTTGTCGTTTATGTGACATAGTCGTCGTTGTTGTGACATAGTTGTCTTTTGGTGTGATATAGTCGTCGTTATTGTGACATAGTTGTCTTTTGGTGTGATATAGTCGTCGTTGTTGTGACATAGTTGTCGTTATTGTTGTGACATAGTTGTCGTCATTGTGAACTCCATGTGAAGTAACGTGCAAGTTGCACTTGGAGCTATCAGAGTTGTCAGATAGCCCAAGAAAAAAGTGAATGATTCCTTTTGTTGGAAGTAACAAGTATGATTGTGATGTCCATCCTGTCAGAGATAAGTGAATTATGAAAAATACAAAAGTCTTCCAAGTTTCTCATAACATTTGTTACATTTTATTTCTCTGATGAGGTGAAGACATCTCGGAAAGTGTGATTATCAGGCTTGGAATTGAGAACTTTTGTAGAAGCTACTGTCGTCAGCCGTCTTGTCATTGACATACAAATGGAAGGCCTAGATGACTAACGCTTTCAATAGATTCGAAAGGCCCGCCTGCTTGCCCAAGCACCTTTCCTCACCCCATCCAGCTTCTTAACCAAGGCGATGCAAGGCCTTACGCTTGAGTCCCGAAGAGGAGCGTCACCCAGACCTGCCTCTTCCTCTCGCATTCCATCGCCCAAGACACGTGCCAAAATTCTGACCGCCCAGCCAATCGAAGTACCTGTCACGACTACCCTCCCAGCCCCTAACCAGCCCCTTCGACCGTGCTTGAAACCTGCCAGGCAGAGGACTGTACCAGTCAAGACTGCCCGTTTCATAGAGTACGGAGGGTGGAACCTTCATGATTTCCGACCTTTCGATCCCGAGGAACCTGCCAATGTTTTTATTCCCGTTGAAGACGCCGAGATCAGCCAGCCAACCTGCGGAGGACCTGCTACTTATCAGACCGTTGAGGGGATGTCTGGGGTTGAAATCAGGTGGCCGGATCCTGATACGCCAAAGGAGGAGCTTGAGGACAAACCCCCAGGGAAATCATACTGGAAGTGTCATTGGTGTGTCAACCTCGCTAATATGGGACGCATTCCCACATCTCACCAAATGAATATGCCAACGGTCCTTTGTGAGTCCTGCATGCTGGAGCCTGAAGTTCGGAAGGTGAGGTGGAGTCCTGCGTTGGACTATAATGGGGAGGACGACCATCTGGATGAGGAAGCACAGGGGAAGCGATGCGAACTTCGCATCGCGAAACACCATGCAGCGAAGTTTCCTATGGTTAAGAAAAGCCCCCCTACCCTTTTCACCCGTGTTCGAGCCCGAGTTGCACGCGTTAGCCAAGCCTTGATGAAAGAGAAAAGGAACACGACTCAGTTCTATCGGTCGTGGCCTCGTCAAAAGATTCACCAGGTGCGGCAGAAGCTAGCTTGGAGGTTTACCTGAGGGAGTCGTACTTATTCTTATCCCTTTCCATTCCTATCCTTTCATTATTCATCGTCTCAGCCAGTCTGGACACAGCGACCACATCCTTATTTTGATTATTTCTATTCTTATCCTAGCGACTTCACTTTGTTTTTCGGTATCATTACTTCAACTATCATTATTTCGACTATTCTTACTCCGACGTTCGTTCTGCGCCTCGGTGCAATTACTCTCTTTAATGAGCTCACACGAGAGTCCCTTGGGTAAGCTATATTCTCAAATTAATGGATCCCTTGCTAATCAACTGGTAGGCAAGGATTCTTTTTTGCACTCGCTTCGACTTCGGTCACCTTCCCTTCATTTCACTCGACTTCGGTCACCTTACCTTCTTTTCACTCTTTCAGATTGGGCACCTGAAAGAGTTACACACTCCTTTATTTCGACTTCGATCACCTTACACTCACTTCACTCATTCAGATTGGGCACCTGGAAGAGTTACACACTTACTTCGACCTCGGTCATCTTCCTTTCGTTTCACTCGACTTCGGTCACCTTCCCTTCTTTTCACTCTTTCAGACTGGGCACCTGGACGAGGTTCACACTCATTTCGACTTCGGTCACCTTACATTCATTTCAGGCTTTATCATAATCTTCTCACTCTCATTACTTCGCATTTCCTCGCGGCAACGGTTGGGACCCGTTGTTGTCTGGTTTGTGATTATAGCATGGTATTTATTAGGGGTTGGACATTGGCACTCGGTTCTAGCAGCGTGGGGAACCTGCTATTACTGTTTGTCTTTGTTGGGGGTCAGCGGGTTTAGTTGGGGGATGGTGTGGGACATGGGAGGGGACGGGGTGGTTTGAGGTTTAGGTTCGAGGAGGACGACGGTCAGTACCATCCGGCGGATTCTTTCTTCCGCCATTCCCGATCACGGCACTTTTTCGCTCAACGCCTTCACAACTTCATCTACGCCGGCCATGGCCTTGGGGTGGCTCCTTTCAGGTCTCGAATGCCTTGGGTAGGAGGAAAGGTTGGTGGTTGAGGGGGGCTGTTTGCAGATTTTGGTGTCTAGTTGGCTGGGTTCTGGGGTAAACTGGTGATGGGGCTCGTTGAGCATAACCCCACCTATTTCATCCCAGACTTGTAGCCTTAGTTCCGAGAGAAGTAACTCAGTCTATATAAGGTGCTCGTGATCGAACTTACAATATAGGGCTTTCGGGTTGTCTTTATGCTAACGTGATATAACAGGGAGCCTCTTGCAGAGCTACCTTCGCGTGGTTAGAGGTGTCTAGTAGCCAAATGGTGAAGCTGAAGCTCTGAACCCGCACTATTTTCTGTCAAACTTGATCTTGGATGGCTGGCTGGCTTTGTGATTTGAGGCAAGGAGTTATCTGTAAGGGTAAATATGGTAACTTAGAGCATAATAAATTACCTTTACTAGTTCCAAAGTTCTCATTTTTACAGTGACATTACCTTCTACGATTTCCTAATAGACAGTTACGCCAGTTATTTTTGAGAGCCTAGATATGTTTGGAGACCATGTTCTCCCTTCTAATGTATTTACTTAATACGCCAAAGAGCCCAACAATACTCGCGGCGAATAAATGATTGAAGCTCCGTTTCTCTCTCCTGTGTGAGCTTATAATGACGCACTTGAAGTAGTGGCGATACTGACATCTATCTTCCTTTGCCTAGGATTCGGCGGAGGATCCAGTGGAAGTTTGTATTATCCAAGCGACCTGTCTATTAGAGCTGTTTCTTACGGGGGCCATTATTTTAAGTTTACCGCCGCGTGACCACGTGCTTCGCGTTCTGCACCAACCTCAGAGGGCAGACGCGTATGGGAATTAGACGCGTTCTTTCGTGTTTGGCTTCATGATACTATTAACATAGAAATGTTCAAGCCGTTCAAGCCGCCTTTGCGCCAGAGGCCGCAGCATGCTACGATTGATCTAACTTCCATACCAGACTCCGACACCGAGATAGTGCCAGACTCCGACGAAGAAGTTCAAGCACGTCCGCTCAAGAAACGAAGATTGCTGGTGCATGAAGTCGAACCTCCTTCTCCTCCGAAAGCTCCCTCCGCGTCTTTCGCAGCCAGAGCTCCAAGGCAGCCTTTGCTAGTGGTAAAGAATCCTACACATACACAAGTGAGCGATGTATCCTCAATAAATGAGGGGCTCGAGGGTTATTATATGGTATTATGGTATGTCCTGCGAATTGAGCAATCAAACTTCATGAAACCTTCGAATTAAAAACCAATAATCGAATATAGGCGTAAATTCACAGCGAAGAAACACAAGACATGGGATGGGGATGGAGTCCTGTCTGTCTGGGGAGGATACGCCCGTCTTCAGGATATATCAGGAAGAGATATGGGTCGCACCATGTTCAATGAGCCTCTGCTTCCGGGTAGCACTTTGAGCATTGGAGGAAAAGATGTCGAAGTCGACTCGACTATCAGTAAAGCAGACTTCCTAGCTGGACGACCATTTCTCAAAGGTGGAGCGCCGGTTATTGTCCCTTCAGAAGCAAAAGCCATTTCAACATCGAAACCTCCGATCTCAACGACCACAATACCGGCCAGCAAAGGCAAACCCTTATTTTCAAAGAAAAAAGAAGATGGTGATGAGTCTGTAATACCAGCCAAAAGCTTTTATGGCACTGGCATACACAAGAGTACAGCGATGAAAACTCAATTTAAAAACCCTCTTCTATCAACGACAGTGATTCCACAGAACAAGGATGGTTCGCCAACGCCTCGTCACGATCCAAATGCCCCAAACGCTCTGGTCATGACAAGACCGGAGGATTGTCCTAAAGGTAAACAGATTGTAGATGTTGTATTGGATCCATTTTTAGGCCAGCATCTTCGTCCACATCAAAGAGAAGGTGTCAAGTTTCTATATGAGTGCGTAATGGGAATGCGAGATTTCAACGGTCAAGGGGCGCTTTTAGCAGACGAAATGGGATTGGGGAAGACGCTACAAACTATAGCTTTGATATGGACTCTATTAAAACAGAATCCCATTCATGGGTCGGATGGAGTCATCAAGAAAGCCTTGATTGTCTGCCCGGTCACGCTCATCACTAATTGGAGGAAGGAGTTCCAGAAATGGCTTGGGAATGAACGAATAGGAGTTTTTGTTGCAGATGGCAATAAGAATATCAGACTTACAGACTTTACACATGGAAGGAGCTATAGTGTTATGATTATTGGGTATGAGAAGCTCAGGACTGTGCAAGATGAGTTGAGAAAAGGAGGGGGCATTGATATTGTCATAGCAGACGAAGGCCATCGGCTTAAAACTGCCCAAAACAAGTCTGCTCAGGCAATTCGAGCTCTCAATACTGAGAGACGAGTAATTCTTTCTGGTACACCACTACAGAATGATCTCTCAGAGTTCTTTACTATGGTTGACTTCATAAATCCCGGATTGCTTGGGACTTTTAACACCTTCAAAAAGGAGTTTGAGGTTCCAATATTGAAAAGCAGACAGCCTGGAGCTTCCAAAAGAGACATTGAGAAAGGAGCCGCCAGAGAAGAAGAATTGTCAGTCATCACCAAACAATTCATTTTGCGTCGCACAGCAGAGCTTTTATCCAAGTATCTACCTGCAAAATCAGAGTACATCCTATTCTGCAAACCGACCCAAGCACAGGTCCAAGTCTATGAACACGTCCTCGGCTCTCCTATGTTTGATCAGGTAGTCGGCAGTTCAGAAGCCTCGTTGCAACTCATCACGATCCTCAAGAAAGTCTGCAACGCCCCGAGTTTGTTGGTTAAGAAAGACGAGCCAGCACCAGCCAATTCCAACATTGCACAACTACTTGAAATCATACCAAAGGAGCTTCTCCAAAAACGGCCATTAATCGCTAGCAGTAAGTTCCGGGTCCTCGATCGACTATTGAAACAAATCTCAACCAAAACGTCGGAGAAGATCGTCATTGTGTCCAACTACACTTCAACTTTGGATATTCTCGGGCAACATTTGGCAAGCCTGTCTCTACCATTTCTCCGTCTGGATGGTAGTACGCCAGCAGCAAAGCGGCAGGATCTCGTTGATACTTTCAATCGTACGCCAGCGAAGAAGAATTTTGCTTTCCTGCTATCGGCTAAGTCTGGAGGGGCTGGCATTAATTTGATAGGGGCATCGCGTCTCGTTCTATTTGATGTCGACTGGAACCCTGCAACGGATCTCCAGGCAATGGCTCGAATCCATAGAGATGGACAAAAGCGGCCTGTAAAGATATATCGCTTTCTGATGGCGGGTGGTATGGACGAGAAGATCTATCAGCGACAAGTTACCAAGATGGGATTGGCGGATAGTGTGGTTGATGGGAAGAAGAACGAGGCTAGTTTCTCAGCAGCGGAGCTACGTGATCTGTTTCGTCTTGATACGACAGATGGGTGCCAGACTCATGATCTGCTCGGCTGCGAATGTAAAGGCATGGGTGAAATTCCTCCTCCTCCTACTGATCCCCTGGACGAGCCTGAAGTTATAGATGAGAGCAGTGATGACGATGGTTTTCCTCTTGTTCCAGCCACGAGGGATAATATTGCAGCTATCGAGATGAAAATCGCAGCATCGCGCGAAAAACAAAAGAAAAGTAAGGGGAAAATGCAAGCGTTAATGAGATATACCCACGTCGATACATCCGTGCTATTAGGGGAGACTGACGTGTTTGGTTTCGATAACGATGAAGTTACACACTTGAAGGGTGTACTCGATGACGAAGTCTTGGTAGAAGTTGTTAAGGATGAAAGATGCAAAGTGTGTTATGTTTTTGCTAAACACGGATAGAGCATTTGAGGCTTTGGGAAGGTCCACTGTATAGCATATTTATGGCATGGCGTCGGAGAGGTTATAATTTCTGTTATTTGCATAGACATGTGCTGGGCCGTAAGATAATGAAAAATCAAGCAAAACTGCTGATTACACGACGTCATATCCTTACTTGTCAACATCACTTCAATTTCCAATTACTAGCCTTTGGGTTCAAGTAAGCAGCCTGTACCTGTTGCCAGTGCAACTATAGCCAGAAATCCAAGCAGCCTAGCATGGTTATAGATGGTTGTTATATTAAACTTAAACTCTGTCAACCTTGAGATCAGTTTCATATCAGGGGCTCGCTAAACACCCATTCCCATTCAAAACCCAGGTACATGGGTCATACTTTACAACACCTCTTCTCCCGCGGGCAGAAGTCTGCACACCATAGATATAATAAAAGGAAAGAGAGCGAGGATTTTAGCTTACACCATAATCAAATATAAAAACAAACTAAAATAAGCACAACTCCACTAACGTGCGGTGGATTTATGGCCTCAGCCTCGCAGCAGTCACTCAGCCTGATTTAAAAATACTCCTTGCCGTCCATTCGTAACAACGGCTTTGCAGCTTCAACAACATGCAAGCAGAATATATGATGAAGACACGCAAAAGACGAGCCTACTAAGATCTTTGCTCAGATTGCTCAAGTTGCGCAAGCATAAACTATACTACCATATCACCGGATCCGAGTAATGACTTCCAACTTGTACTCTGGGAGTCCGGGAGTGATTCGAATTTCGAACATGTATTCGCTAAGCGCGGGCGGTGTGGAGAAACGGCTGTCCCTGTCGAAGTAAGTACAGATCGCTTTTCGAGCGCCAAGCTATTTATTACTGAGCCCTTCCCGTCAGTAATAAAGACAACGTGTTTCGCCCCGCCAACTTTCGAGCTTACAACAAACTGTGTTCTTTTGCCCGCGACATCTAGCAAGTTGGGTTGCTTGTATATAACTTGCGCGCAAGTACCTGAAAGTGGTCTTTGAGACCGACCATCTTCAACATGAGCAGCGAATACTCATATGACGAACAGGTCCGGACAACTGAATCCCCCCCCCCCCCCCCCCCACACCCCCAC